>Ga0307509_10001755_pt1 | contig 36055 bp, 31 predicted proteins | sample 10_EM_MG_FD_202245 | JGI IMG/M metagenome (GOLD analysis project Ga0307509, IMG submission 202245) | Populus trichocarpa ectomycorrhiza microbial communities from riparian zone in the Pacific Northwest, United States - 10_EM | ecosystem: Host-associated > Plants > Roots > Unclassified | place...
GTATGGGTGATGAGCAGTATGGGGGGAGGGTGGGAACGAGTAGTTTGGACAGGGTGGGGAAATTATATAAGAGATGGGAGGAAGGGGGGGGAAATGGGGTTTTGTTGTGTATGGATGTGATGGGAGGGTATGAGAATGTGGGAGTGAATAAGTGTGTGGAGAGGTTGGAGGGAGTAGGAGTGGATAGTTTTTTGGTGAAGTGGGTAAGTTCGTTTTTGAGGGAAAGAGAAGTGAGGGTGAGAATAGGGAAGAGAATAGGAGGTGGGGTGAAAATGAAGGGAGGAACGGTTCAGGGTTCACCATTGAGCCCAATATTGTTTATGTTTGTGTTGGGAGGAGTTATGGAGGAAGTGAGGAGGCAAGGGGTGGAGGGAGTAAGTATGGTAGCGTGTGTGGATGATGTGGACTTTATGGTAGTGGGAGTGGATGAGAAGGAGATAGAGGAGAGAGTGGGGAGGATGGAAGTTGGATTGAAGAGGGGTTTAGAGAAGTGGGAGGTGGACGTGCAAAAGTTGAAGTTGGAAGGAATGTGGATGAGGAGGTTTGGAATGAGGTGGGAAAAGAATGTGAGGTGGTTAGGGGAGGAGATAAAGATGAAGTTGAGCGTGAGGGTGTTGGGGGTATGGATGCAGTGTGATGGAGGGTGGGTGGAGCATGTATTGAACAGGATGAGGATAGCGGAAACGAGGTGGAGGTTGATGTTGAAGTTATTTGGAAGAGGAGGGAGAGGGATGGGGGTGAAGGGTTTGATGTGTGTGTGGAAGATGGTGGTTAAACAGTCGTTGATGTATGGAATGGAGGTGTATTGGGATGGGCAGGAGAAGATGAAGAGGATGTTGCAGGTGTGGATGAATAGGCATATAAGGAGGATACTGGGAGGAGTGAGGAGTACGCCGGTAGATGCAATGTTGGGAGAATTGGGTTTAAAGAGGGTGGAATATGAACTGGACAGAAGAGTGGAGAGGTGGGGGGTGAGGTTATTGAGGAGAGGAAAGGGGGAGGATTTTGGAGAGAGTTGGAAGAAGAAGGAAAAAGAGACGGGAGTGTATGAGGGGGGATGGGTAGGGAGGATGATGAGGGGAATAAGGAAGAATAAGTTGGAGGGGGAGGAATGGGAGTTGGAGAAGGAGAGAGGAGGTGGAGTGAGATGGAAGGTGGTTATAAGGGGAGATAAAAAGGAGGCGAAGAGGTTGTGGGAAGAGGGTAGAGATGAGAGAGAGAGGAAATTTGTGGTTGGAGTGAGTGATGCGAGTGGAGAGGGAGATAGTGTGGGGATAGGAGGAGGGATATGGGAGAATGGGGAATTGTTAATGGGTTGGAGTGAGGAGGGAGGGAGAGGTTTGACGGTGGACATGGGGGAAATGTATGGTGTGAGTAGATTGATGGAGAAAGTGGAGGGGAGTTATAAGGGAGAAAAGAAGAGATTGTTGGTGGGGGTGGATAATGTGGGGGTGTTGAAGAAGTTGAGAAAGGGGAGGGGATTTTGTGGAGAGGTGGAGCAGAGGGTGAGGAGAGTGGGTTTGAGGTTGATAGAGAAGGGATGGGAAATAGTGTTGGTATGGGTGGCGGGTCATGTAGGGATAGAGGAGAATGAAGAGGTAGATGAGAGAGCGAAGGAGGGTTGTTGGGAAGAGGAAGGAGGGGAGATGGGAAATGTGTTAGGTTGGGGAAAATGGGAACAGAGGAGGAAAGAGGAAGAGAGGAGGAGGTGGAAAGAGTTTTGGGTGAAGGATAGGAAAGAAGAAGAGTATTATGGGAGTGGAAGTGGTGGGGAGTTGGGACATGGAGGAAAGAGGTGGGAGAGTAAGTTTTTGTTGTGGATGAGAACGAATCATGGGAATATGGAAGGGATGAGGTACAAGAGGGAGGAAGAGAGGTGTGGGTGTGGCGGGAAAGAAGATAGGGACCATATGTTGCTTTATTGCAAAATGTGGGAGAAAGAGAGGAAAGAGGTGTGGAAGGGGTGGTGGGGAGGTTGGTTGAGTGGTGAGGGGTGGATAGAGATGGATAGAATGTTGTTTAGTGAGGAAGGGGTGAGGAGGATGTTGGAGTTTGCGGTGAAAATAGGTTGGGAGAAGAGGAAGTGGGGAAGGTGGAGGGGTAAAAGAGGAGTAGAAAGAGAGGGTTATTTGATGAGGCCGAGGGTGGAGGGTGGTGGTGGTTGGTTGGCTGAGAGGAGTGAGAGGAGGAGAAGGGAAATGAAGGAAGGGGCTAAGGAGAGGGCGAGGAGATGGAGGGAGAAGGAGAGTTTGGAGAATAAAGAGAGGAGATTAGTTAGGGATAGGGAGAGGAGGAGGAATATAAAGTTAGGATTGAGGGTGGTGAAGAAGAGGGGTGGAGATGGGGGAATGGGAAATTTGAGCGAGAGGGATAGGGCGGTGGGAAGGAATTTGAATAGGGGTGGGAGGAATGTTTTGGAGGAGTTGGTGAATATGGGGAGGAGTGAGAGTAGGGAAATTGTTTTGAAAACAACAGGCGATTTGAATTCTGTGGTATCACCCATTGCAAGTGATATTATGGATGAGAATAGCGTGTTGTTTGCAGAGGAATAGGAAGGTAGGAGGGGAGGAAGGGTTATAATTTGGCAAGGTCCGAAAGGGAATTTAGAGGAATGTAGGCATGTTTAGTTTGGTGTGCCATATGCTTTAGAGTAGCCCGGTAGCCGAAAATAAAGAAGTTTATAAAAAGAAAAAAAAAAGTTTTCGTACGCATGTTTAGTTAGGTGTGCCATATGCTTTAGAGTAGCCCGGTAGCCGAAAATAAAAAAGTTTATAAAAAAAATATATATATATATTTGTTTTCGTACAAGCACGACTGCCGTTACAACCACAGTGATTGAAATTTCAACTTCGGTTGACGTGTCACATTTGGTTTTTGGCGAATGAGCTTCCTTGGTTCTTATCTCACGATAGCCTCAAGTCTTTGACTCCATTACGATGGTTTCAATTTTCATCGGTAGGAACATGATTTCATCAGTGTTAGGATTGATTCTATCTATTTCCATCGATATTTTGACTACAGATTGCTTTGACCTCGGTCGGGCTTTGTTTTAGTACTGCTGAGTGTCCTTTTTCGTCGTTTTTAATGTGAAGGTTGCCATTAATTATGATTAGGGTTCTCAGAATGGCGGGGCGGTGTGGCTTAAGCAAAGGTTGGCTTGAGTCACGGAGGAGTGCATATGGGCGGGGCTGAGGTGAAGGCGTTGGCATCCATTGCAAGTGTCATCTCCGGATCCGAAGCGTTGATGTTTGATTGTGGGAGGAGGATAGAGGTATGGAACCTGAGGGGAGCGTGCCCATGTCCTTCGGCCCGCTTGTGAGTTTTTTTGTGTTGTTTTTTTTTTTTTTAATGATTTAATGATGTTGGTTGTTTGGGATATGGGCGAGCAGCTGGTACAGGTCCACCTCACCCGTTATGCGTGCAGGGGCATTTGATTGCGGGGAAAGATGGGTTCGGGTCGACGGCCGGGTGTGTGGTTTGATGTATGTCTACCGCTATTGTACTGCTCGGGAGGAAAGTTTGGAGGTTTGGATTTGGTGGGTGGATGGGGAGTTGATGATGAGGCCGTATCTTCGAGAGTGTTGACCGGGGTCAGGAGGGGCTTAGGATTCGCAGCAGGCGATGAGAGTGGGCGCAAAAGACCCACATGAATAGGCTCGGGGCTTGCGTGTGGCTTGACGATTGGTGATTGGAGGAGGTGGATATGTGGCGGATTTTAAGGTTTTCAGGTGTGCGGTTTGGAAAGTTATCCTTTGTATAGCAGATGTAGAACCCACGACCGGTGGTAAGGCTTAGCCATATGCTTTAGAGTAGCCCAGTAGCCGAAGATAAAAAAGTTTATAAAAAAAAAAAAAAAAAAGGAAATATGTTTTCGTACACGTCGCTTACAACCACAGTCATTGAAATTGCACCTCCGTGTGATCAATCACATTTAGGTTTTCGACCAATCGCATTCCTTGGACCCCTCTTCACGATGGCTTCAAGTCTTTATTCCCAGCGGATTTTCCCCTCGTTTTAATTTGTCTTTGAGAGATTATTATATCTCTTTTCATCACTTTTATTATACCTCCATCACTCGTCAACTGCCCGGTATCGGTAATGATGGTTAAGCGAGGTTCTACGACGTTTTCCGCGACCAAGGTTGCAAAGGCGGGTTTGACAGCTACGGCTGCCTTACAAAAGATTTTGGACTTGGAGAAGGATGTCTCTAAGTTGCGTCACCATGTTTCCGTCTTATCGAAGAGGAATCATGGACTGCAAAAAGAGGTGGATAGGTTGAAGAAAGAGGAGGTGGCGGTTGATTCTGAGGTGGCTTCGCCTGAAAGGGTTGAGGAGCCTGAGCCACTAGTTGTGGCTGAGCCCGAGGAGTCGGTAGTAGTGGAAAATGTGGCTGAGGCTTTTGTAGCTTTGGCGAGTGTGGCGGGTGTGAGGGTGGCGTCTGTGGCAAGGCCTCCGGTGGCTGAGTCGAGAGTGGCGCTGGTAGTGGATGAAGAGGGCGGACCTTCGGCAGTCGGGTATCCGGTGTCGGAGGGTAAGAGGAGGAGGGTGGATAACTCGAGTGAGGAGGGGGATAATGAGGAGGAGATGGATGTTGTGGTTCCGTCGGGGCCGAGGGGTGGGGCACCGGGAGGGCCAAGGGCGATGGCGGATAGGGTGGGTAGGGTAAGGAGAGGGAGTGGAGTGCCGGCGGACTTGTTTGTCAGGAGGGCTTACAGGTTCGTTGACAGGTCATTGATTGGGGAGCGCAAGAGGATGGTGGGGAATACCTACCGTACCAGAGGGTCTTATGCCCGTGCGCCGTTTGTGGATAGAGGGAGGTATAGGGGGAGGGGGTAAAGGCCGTATCGTTGAGGGTTGACCGGGGTCAAGAGGGGCTTAGGATTCGCAGCGGGCGGTGACCGTGGGCGCAAAAGACTCACATGAATAGGCTCGGGGCTTGCGTGTGGCTTGACAGTTGGCGATGGAGGGTGGATAAAGGTGGCGGTTGTTGGTTTCAGGTGTGCGGTTTGGAAAGTTGTCCTTTGTATAGCAGATGTAGAACCCACGACCGGTGGTAAGGCTTAGCCATATGCTTTAGAGTAGCCCGGTAGCCGAAATGAAAAAAGTTTATAAAAAAAAAAAAAAAAAAAGTGTTTTCGTACATGCTGCATGCCGGAGTTTTCCTGTAGTTAGATACGAAATAAACTCACAGGATTTAAAAAAAAAAAATTGTTTTCGTACATGCTCCGTCGCCGTTACAATCCCAGTGATTGAAATTACACTTTGTTACACAAACCCCGCTTGAGGTTTTCAACCAGTTAAAATCGATACCAGGCCGGCCACGATGGCTTCAAGCTCCACAGCTTCGAGTTCACGATCGAGTTTGTCTAAGAAAGATGCTCTCGCGAGGGAGAATAAGTTTTTAAGGGGTTGTTTGAGAGAGGTGGAGGAGGAGTTGAGGCAGGCGAGGATAAAGTTGGGAGTGAATAGGTTGTGGAAGGGTGATAAGGAAGAGATGGAAGCCCAAAGGAATCCCTGGAGGACGCCCTTACCGGAGGAAGAGAGGTTTCCAAGGGAGACCTCTAAGAGGAGTTTAGAGGATTTGGTGGCCCAGGTGGTAGATGGAGGGAAGAAGAGGAAAGTGGGCGGGTCGTTTGACCCTGAAAAAGAGGTCGGAAAAAGCATACCGAGTATGATAAAAATTGGTGGTGTGAGGTGGGATGAGGGTATTGGTGGAGTAGGGGCTGCATTGTGTGAGGCGGGAATAGGATTTTGGGATGGGACAAGGTGGTTGGTGGGAGAGGAAGAGTGGAAAAGAGGAGGGAGTGTAGAGGCTTGGCGTCTACAGTGGTGCTTAGGGTTATGGGGGAGAAGGTGGTACACCAATTAGGAAGAGCCGGCATTTGGGTCGGAGGTTATTCGTGCTCGGTGAAGAGGTTTGTGGCGGTCCAGCCGAGGAGGAAGGAGGCATGGTGGATGCACGTGATGGATGGGATAAAGTCACATGTGGAGTTTGTGATGGATAGGTTGGGGAAAAAGAAGACAAGAGGGAGAAGGAGGAGAAGAGGAAAGGGAAGGGTATTGCTTTTGGGGAGAGGGATATGAAGATGGAGGAGTTGGTGCGCCTGGGCAGGAAGATGGAGAAGTTGGAGAAGTTGGTATTGAGTTTGGGGAGAGAGTTGGCGAGGAAAAAGGGTGATTGGATGAGGGTGGAAGATAGAAAGGAGAAGGAGAGGACGGTAGAAGAGGAGGAGGAGATTTTGAAGGAGGAGAAGGTGGAAGAGAGGAGGAAAGTGTCGGTGTTTACGCCGGGGATGGAATGGAGACCTTTGGGACCGAAGTTGTTTGGTTGAGGTTATGGTTTTTGTAATTTTGTTTGTAGGTGTAGGGTAGACTAGCCTGATGGGGCCACAGAAAACCCGAAGAGAATAAAAGTTGTTAAAAAAAAGATGTTTTCGTATAAGAATTGCCAAGTAATCAGTAGGGTAATGGGTAAAGCAGGTAAAGTACTGAACACTAAAACATGGGGCATCGTAACCTGAGAAACACCAACAGAACAGAACGCCTTATCAGCAAAATTCTATTTCTTAAAGTATAAGACAAGAGCTCCTCCAAGGAACCAAAAGATAAAAGAAGAGAAGATATCGTGAAGTAGGAGTAGAATGTTTTTTCAAAATCAAGCATATCATGCACATACTTTTACAAATTGGCTATGGTTGAACGGCGAATAACGGCGGCAATAAAACTGCGAGTGATAGGCGATAAAACGAAACAAACGCCAAGGCAAGGCAATACTAGATAGATCGCACAACACAGAAGCGGGGGAAAATCTTTCTCTTCTGCAACACACTCACACTCACGATGCTCACTGACTCAACTAACTAACATAACTAACGGCGAAGACAGGAGTATATAGGAAAAACAACAATATCTTCCTTCCGCCCACCGAGTCCAATCCTCCCATCGATCGTCACACTGATCCACGTTCTTCCACGCATACAGCTGCTTCCATGCCGGCCCCCAGACCTTCCATGCTCGCCCCCGCTCTTCTACGCAGGTCTCCCTTTTCTCCTGTGAAGAACAATCGTGCTAACAAAGAAAAGAACAAAAAAAACTCTTCCAGACTCCGTAGCCTACTCGCATACGAGTCATTCTCACCGATCGCAAGTGCCTCCCCGGAGGTTTGTCGAATGATAACGGTGCATGCTGAGTTTGCTGAACAACATATGCTTCCGGGTGTTCGCTTTCCTTCCGATGGGTGCATTGATCCAGCGCGCATATTGGATAGTTCTTTGTCTGAACGATAATGAGGTACGATAGGTGCGGGGCCGCCGGGCTAAGTGCGAGGCTAGGGGTTAAGTGCCCGGGGGGGGGGGCTTAGTATGGTGAGCAGCACCGAACATTTCCAACACTCCCACTCTGTGAACCATGCTAATACAAAACAAAGTACATAACAATAAATATAATAATAATAGGAAATAATAAAAGAAAATTCCCGTGCATTCCTGCATTTTCCATCATTTCTGACCGTGCAAAACAAAAGAAATAACACTTTTTCTTCCGCTCCTCCAATACAGCTCCCCGATAGCACATTCCATTCCACAGCTCCGATATCACTTCCGAATACTACCTTCTCCTGCTTCCGATACCGGCAATCTTAGTGGAGACCCATCTCGGCCCGGAACCGTTCCACTTTCTCACGTCTCAGATTCTTCGTTAGGCCGTCAGCGATCATGTCACCGGTATGGAGGTATACCAACTCAATTTCGCCGCTGGCAACCTTCTCTCTGACATAGTGTTCCTGGATCGCGATATGCTTGGTTCGGGCATGGAACTCAGGATTGTGAGCGAGTGCGATGGAGCCCTGATTATCGATATAGATCCGGGTTTTGGTGATTGGATGTTCTAGATTCTCCGGAATGCCTTGCAATTCTGCGAGAAATCGGGATACCCATATGGCTTCCTTCGCTGCTTGGGTCAGAGCCATGTACTCGGCTTCAGTGGAGGATAGCGCAACAGTCTGCTGTCGTTTACCTGACCACGATATTGCTGACCGTGTAGTGCTCTTACCTGCCAGCACACAGACATATCCCCCGGTACTCTTACGGGTGTCCAGATCACCGGCCCAGTCTGCATCACTATATAGGATTGGATGGAGGTCCGTTGTTGTGAATGGACCTAGGGTGAGTCCCAGGTGTGCGGTCTTTTTAACATACCGGAGTAGGTGTTTTGCCGCACTCCAATGACTCTCTCTCGGCGAGTTATTATATCGACTAAGTGCTCCTACAGCAAATGCGATGTCGGGTCGAGTACACAACATAACGTACATCAGACTTCCGATCATGCTCCGGTATTCTGTTTCGTCAACCTCTTCATCTGCGGTATCTGGGGTCTCAAGCAGTTTGCTTCCGGGGTTTAGTGGTGTGGAGACACTGTGGGCATCGGCAAGGTGGAATCGCTCGAGGATTTTCTGAATATAGGCGGACTGGTTGAGAGAGATCTGATGGCTGGCGCGCTTCCGTATTATCTCTATTCCGAGAAAAAAGTGCGCTGTTCCCATATCTGTAACCGGGAACTGTTTTGCTAACTGAGACTTAGTTTCGTCTACCATATCCCGAGGCCCTATCCATAGAACATCGTCTACCCAAATTAGCACCCAACAATAGTCATCACTCTTCTCGCTCTTTTTCAAATAAACCGCATGATCATCTTTGCTTCTTGTGAACCCGCATATGCCAACCAAATGCTGATCCCACTCTTGATTCCACATCCGCCCAGACTGCTTCAACCCATACAGTCCTTTCACCAGCTTGCAGACTTTCCTACCGGTCTCAACTTCCAACCCCTCTGGAATATACATATAGATTTCCTCGTCGAGTTTGGCGAGAAGGTACGCACTCTTAATATCCGTTTGATCAACTTCATAATCCCGGGCAGCAGCGAGAGCAAGAATTATTCGAAGGGATGTGAGTTTTACTACTGGCGCATAGGTCTCCAAATAGTCTATACCATAGCGCTGAGTGAATCCTTTGGCGACAAGGCGAGCTTTATATTTTATCACCTCACCTCCGGCACCACGCTTTACTCTGAAGGTCCAGCGACACTTTACCGGGGTCCTTCCTTTTGGCAACTCGACTAATTCCCAGCTATGGTTCTCAATAACGGATTTTAGTTCCTCCTGGATTGCCTCCCTCCATTCAGGTGCCTGTGGTGATTTGAGCGCTTCGGTGTAAGAGGATGGTTCATCAGGGTCCAGGGTGTAAGCCATATATGCTTCATGCTGGTATCGAGTGGAGGTGAATTTCCCGGCGGTTTCTCGGCGGGCGCGAGTAGAGGCCAGGGTAGGAATTACTGGAGCAGGGGTTTTCTTAAGCGATTCTGTATCCTCATCGGACTCTGTATCTGAAACTATGTCAATGGTATTTGCGAGTTCTTCTTCTCCCACTGGTTCAACAGTCTCTGTAGAAGTTGTGATTTCCGTATTCTCCAATCTTTTAATAATACGAATATCTCTCGTAACCGTAATTCGCCCTCTTGATAGAACCCGGTATTGATTAGTGCCCTCGTAACCTACTACCTTGCACTGCTCTCCGCTACTCTGCCATTTGGTACGCCTAATTTTCGGGATATAGTAAAAGGCCGGAGTTCCAAATGGAATGAGGGGAGTCAAATCTGACTGTTGACTAGTCCACAACTCATAGGGAGTTTTGTGCTCAGGCTTAGCGCGAGTGGGTGATCGGTTGGTGAGGTAAACAGCGGTGTGCATAGCTTCTGCCCAAAGGTTGTCGCTCATATTACCGTCCAGGATCATTGCCTTCGCCCTTCCGACTAATGTCCGATTGGCTCTTTCGCTAACACCATTTTGTTCTGGTGAGTATGGTGCAGTCTTCTCATGCAAAATTCCAGACTCTTTCATAAATTTGGTGAATTGGTTACTGGTATATTCACCACCATTGTCGCTTCTTAGGGCTTTAATCTTCCTGTCGTGGTAGTTTTCCACTAGGGCCTTATACTCACGGAACTTAGCCAAGGTTTCTGACTTCTGGCGTAGAATATAAATAATTGTATAGCGAGAGTAGTCATCAATAAATAAGAGGTAATAGCGAGCTCCGCCAAGTGATGTTGTTTTCATCGGACCTGCGAGATCGGTGTGGATAAGCTGTAATGGCACGGTACTGCTACGAGTAGCGGGAGAGGAGTTAAGGGTTCGGGTTTGCTTAGCAGCAATGCAACTAACACATGTGGGGTTAGTGCGACTTCCATCGATAATCATCTGCGAGTGATGATCAGCTAGTTGTTTAACTTTATGGAAGCTGATGTGGCCAAGGCAGCGGTGCCAATCGAGAAGGGTCCCATGCTTCTCTTCAACTCTGGCTCGCTGTGCAACGAAATTCTCTGTTGCATTCACCACTATCAAGTCTATGGTCTGGAGGATATAGGCATTGTGCTGCAGTCTCGCCATGCCATGAAGCTTCCCCTCATGCGTAATGCTAACGGTATTCTCGGCGAAGCTAACCACACCTCCTGCAGCCTGGATACAGCGAACTGAGACAAGTCCGCTGCCACCCATCTCAGGAACATATAGTACCTTTTTCAGAAGTACTTGGCTGGTCTCATCCTCAAGCTGGAGATTCAATAGAATATCTCCTTCCTCCTCGGCGGTCATGGTGGCTCCGTTCGCAATCGAGATTGATATTTGAACCGGAGTAAGATTTTGGAACTGAGTGCGATCGGATGTCATGTGGTGTGTTGCGCCAGAGTCTAACACCCATTTCGCTGATGCGATCTTTGCTGATTTTTCATCCATCGCAGTCCATGCTCTCGGCGAAGTAGAGCTATTAACCGTTGCACTACTCTCAGTACTTTGGTTCTGACCACGCCCTCTTCTGTTAAAGCTACTGGGTTTTCTCTTATCCTGCCGCTTCTTGGGACATTTATTGGCCCAATGCCCCTTCTCCTTACAGTGAAAGCACAAGTCTTTGCTAACACTCTCCCTAGTGCCTTCAGTTTGAGGCTTCCAACTCCGGGCACTCTGGCCCTGCTTTCCATTATCTTTCTTTCTCCCTTTTCCGGCATAGAAGGCATTGGTGGCTTCTGTCTCGGCATCGCCACGCGTCAACTGCTGGTGCTCGAGGATTAGGCGGTCGCATATCTCATCATAAGCAGTCTCATCATACTTGGAATCGTTCCAGGTAGTGGTACGGAAGGGGTGGTAGGGAAGCGGGAGTTTCGACAATAGAAGGTATTTGTTATCCTTCTCAGGTTGGAGTTCACCGGCGGCAGCTAACTGATGGAACAGTTTCTCGAGCCTGGAAATATAGTCAACAAGGTCATCATCATGATACTCTACCTTGGACAATTCCTCTCGCAGGAACCAGATCCTTGCCTGGTCCTTTCCGGCATATCGCTTTTGTAGCTTCTCCCATAACTCCTTGGGGTCGCGCACGTCGGCATACAGCTCACGATGCGCCGAGTCCAGGAGGCGACCAAGCATACCTCGCGCCTTGGAAGATTTCAACGCCCACTTCTCGGCAGCAGCACTCTGTGTGGCTCTCGCAGCCTGGGCGCTTACGGTGGCAGCAGCGGTGGCAGTCGGGGGAGCGGCACTCGCACTGGCGGTATTCGAGTTGGTAGACACACCTGCTGGGGTCTTATCTGGAGATTCAGATTTACCGGAGACGATCTCCCAGTACACCTTTTCAGCGAGAATGTCAATAACCGCGAGTCTCCACTCGCGATAATTCGTCGCTTTCGATAATGGTTTAATCCCGAGGGATGCGAGGATATTCACTTCGTTACCGGTCGATTTCGACATTGTGTAACCGATGCGTGAAATTCCGGAAAGGATGGCAGGTGAGGTTTGGAGCGGAGTGGTGTAACTAGTGTGTGTAACGTTGAACGGGGTCAACAACAGGATCGTATCGTGAGGTATTCGAGTATGTTCGGCTGTATTCGCAAAGAGCGTCAAGCCGGGCTCATAACCTTTTACAAATTGGCTATGGTTGAACGGCGAATAACGGCGGCGATAAAACGGCGAGTGATAGGCGATAAAACGAAACAAACGCCAAGGCAAGGCAATACTAGATAGATCGCACAACACAGAAGCGGGGGAAAATCTTTCTCTTCTGCAACACACTCACACTCACGATGCTCACTGACTCAACTAACTAACATAACTAACGGCGAAGACAGGAGTATATAGGAAAAACAACAATATCTTCCTTCCGCCCACCGAGTCCAATCCTCCCATCGATCGTCACACTGATCCACGTTCTTCCACGCATACAGCTGCTTCCATGCCGGCCCCCAGACCTTCCATGCTCGCCCCCGCTCTTCTACGCAGGTCTCCCTTTTCTCCTGTGAAGAACAATCGTGCTAACAAAGAAAAGAACAAAAAAAACTCTTCCAGACTCCGTAGCCTACTCGCATACGAGTCATTCTCACCGATCGCAAGTGCCTCCCCGGAGGTTTGTCGAATGATAACGGTGCATGCTGAGTTTGCTGAACAACATATGCTTCCGGGTGTTCGCTTTCCTTCCGATGGGTGCATTGATCCAGCGCGCATATTGGATAGTTCTTTGTCTGAACGATAATGAGGTACGATAGGTGCGGGGCCGCCGGGCTAAGTGCGAGGCTAGGGGTTAAGTGCCCGGGGGGGGGGCTTAGTATGGTGAGCAGCACCGAACATTTCCAACACATACGAACTATATCCTACTACGATGGCAAGAAATCCACCCGCCTCAATCAGTCCGGGTCCTAGCCGTTAAAGAACTCTTTCTCCTGCCTCTGCTCGCTCTTCTATATCCTCTAGTTCTCCTACCTCCAGCCCTCCAATTCTCAGAACAACGACTCGAGAAAGAACCCTAATTCCGGGTTCCTTGCCCTCAAAGATACGGGGCCTGCGGAACCATGCAGCATGGACATTCCGACGTATTGTCCAAGAAATTGGAATTGCAACTGCTACAGTTTGCTCTATCTGCCGGGCGCCTGCTATGCCGCAAAAAAAAAAGCCAGGAAGACCAAAAATCCTAACCACCCCCCTTCACAAAAGATTCATAGATTTTGCCACTGCAAATCAAAAAAACCTCCGACTACCACTCCGGGAAGTTGCCGAACTAGCTGGAGTAGATGCTAGTTCAGATGTTCTGCGAACTGCATTTGCAACTGAAGGTTACCATAGACATGTTGCCCGAGCACCTCTGTTCCTCCCTCTCCAAGCTAAGGAAAAAAGTCTTGATTGGGCACAGCATTATGGTGATTGGACCCGTGCAGATTGGCACAAGGTTACCCCTCCTCCCTCATATAACTAGACTGTATCCTACAATAGTGATCCTACAGCATATGATAAAAACTCGAATAATTGGATCTCACATGAGAATGTTGGAATTACCCTTGCTAGTAAGATTTGACTCTCTTTTCTTTTTATATTGTCTTAAGTATATGCTAAGGGGGTTAGTTTCCACTGTGTGCTTAGTCTGTATTCAAGGAGGGCATTTTGGACAGCTTTGCTTTGGGTCCAATAATTCGAGCTCTTATCGTAGTGAGAATGTCCATCCACATAGCTCCTGCCCTATATAGATGCTACCGTATTTACTCATTAAATCCACCATCCGAGATCGGATTCAGATCCTTCTTCTTAAAGCCACCTGCACCAGAGGAAGGAATAGTGTTATCCAAACAGAGTATAGCTTTTCGTAGCTGAGCTTACTAGATCTTACTAATTGATATTCGTCAGTAAATCCCTATCTCATTAATCAACTCTCCTCAGCTGATTATGGTTTAGACAGCGAGTTTTGTTAAGATTCTCCATAGTGAATTTAATGAGTAAATAAGGTCTCAACAATCTCATCTTGGAGTCGGCTCACTAGGCTGTTATTTGCTTGAAAGATTAACAATATTAACCTTGTTTAGGTGATCTGGAGTGATGAGTCGGCTTTTAACGTGGGGGACCTGTCTTCCAGTGGCCCAGCTTGGGTTACATGTCAGGCTGGAGAAGAGGACATAGAGGATTGTCTGGTTCCTAAATTTAAAAAACTAGAAACTCTAATGGTTTGGGCATGTTTTAAGGGACGTCACAAAGGGCCACTTATATTCTGGGATAAGGAGCCATGGGGCAAGACCATTAAGGCCACATCTTTTACTTCTCATATAGTTCCACATTTTTTCCAATTCTGGCAGGAGCAATCCAAGCCTCAGCTTGACTATGTATATCTACAGCACGACAGAGCTGGGCCACACCAGGCAGCTCATACCCAAAACCACTTGAGTGTACTCAGTATCTGGGGATATTTCATAGATGGCCTCCTTCTTCCCCCGATTGCAACCCTATCGAAAAGCTACGGCGCACTTCAAGTTTAAGGCAACGAATTTACTGCCAGAATCTATTCCCAACTACCAATACTGCTCTTCGTGCAGCAATTGAAGAAGAATGGGCTGCTATTACTGCAGATGAGCTGGAAGCATTAGTGGATACGGTTCCAACTCGTCTTCGCGAGATAAATACTCTTACTTCTTGTGATCAATTTCTTAATACTAATAAAACCATCCTTGATAGATTTGGCTGGCTTAGGGTGGTCATTCGGGATATTAAGAATGGCTCCGCTTTCTTTTATTTCTTTCTCTTTTCTCTTTTCCCTTTTTCTTTATCTTCCGGCTCTTGTTTTTCTATTGTATACTCACACTCCACTGTCCTGGATCTCAATAATCCAGATACCTTGCTCTCAAGTATTAATCTCAGTAATTTCTGAATTTCTGCGAACCAAAGCCGGACCTGCTATCCCGGATCACTCACTAGGCCAGATACATCAGCAAAAATAATACCTTGGGTTCTGTGGGTTCTGTGCATCTGACGCACCTGACGCTGGAATGCAAATCGCGAATCAGGACGCAACTACCCTACCACACCACACATCTGACGCAACCTGACGCGGCACCTAACCCTCAGGACACACCAGATGCAGCACCTAATCCTCAGGATGCTATCTGACGCCAGATCACATCTTCCTGAGATAAGCGAAGGGTCTTCCCTTTACCTTTTTCTAACCTGGGTCACAATAGATTTCATACTTTCAAATAATTAAATTTACTACTATTCTCCTATGGTTCTACTAGTAATATACAGGCTAATCCACATAGCAACACCTATACTCATAGCCTTCTGCCAAAATACCCATTCAAGTTCAAGTTCAAGCCCTCCCTCTGGACTCCGGAGACTCCCCCCTAGCCGGGACCCTGTAAAATCATGAATAAAAGTCGCAAAAAGATAAATCATATACCATTGTGTAGCTGACAGCGAGCCCAACAATCCCCCCGCAAACAGAATCAAAATCCGTCCTGCGGTTGTGGAGTAATCTGCCATCAAGTAAAATATCACCAGCTTGATTCCTAATACACCCTCTACAGAAGACAGCGATTTCATGGGATTTGATGTGAAAGAGACGTACCTTATAGCGTTGAGAAGCTGGCATCGAGCCCAACAACCTCCCACAAACAGAATCATAATCCATCCAGTGGTTGTGGAGTAATCTGCCATCGAGTAAAGTATCGCCAGCTTGATACCTAATACACCCTCCACAGAAGACAGCGATTTCCTGAGTTCTGATGTGAAAGAGACGTACCTTATACTGTTGGATAGCTGGCGTCGAGCCCAAAAGTCTCCCGCAAACAGAATCAAGATCCGTCCAGCAGTGGTGGAGTAATCTGCCATTGAGTAAAGGATTGCCAGGGCTACTATAAAGATCCTCTCTACAGAAGACAGCGATTTCCTGGGTTCTGATACGACAGAGACGTACCTTATACCGTTGGAAAGCTGGCATCAAGCCCAACAACCTCCCGCAAACAGAGTCAAGATCCGTCCATCGGTTGTGGAGATATCTGCTATCGAGTAAAGTATCACCAGCTTGATACCTGATACACCCTGCACAGAAGACAGTGATTGCATGGGCTTTGATGCGACAGAGATGTACCTTATACCGTTGGGAAGCTGGCGTCGAGCCCAACAATCCCCCGCAAACGGATTCAGGATCGGAGCAGTGGTTGTGGAGGTATCTGCCATTGAGGTCTGGGATCGCCAGCACCCCACCCCATTCAGCCCTGTAACTTCATGAATAATATCCCTCTGGGGATGAATCTTATACCACTGGATAGCTGGCATCGAGCCCAGGAACCAGGCTCCAGGTGTCCGATTCAGGATTGATTGTCTGGCTGTGGTGGAGAGTTGCAGCTGTGGCCCGAAAGTGTGGTTGTTAAGTGTTGTGATGAAAAGAGTGTATCGCGTCGTGTCCAGTTTGAGGCTAAGTGCCAAGAAACCACCAGGCAGTGTTATAGCTATTACTCGCTTTCAGACTGGAGTGAGCTGGCATTTCCGCTGATCCAAAGAAGATGTTCTGAAAATAGAACTCTGAGTACCAGTGTGACTTGGGGTTTTTAGCGCATATTTAAGATTCAGGGTATGATGGCTTTCTCGCCTGGCGCCAGCACTAACCATATTTTCTTTGCCAAGAAATACTCCTTGCTCACATCTAGGGTAGAAGATAAAGAAAGCTAAAAGGAGAATCAGGGGTAGTGGTGAATCCTGATGTGCGATGGTGTTGAGGTTTATGTCAGGATGCATGGGAGTCAGGGTTGCTGAGTTGCATGTATCTGGACGGAACCCAGTGTAGGCAAGGGTCTTCGGATGCACCTGACGCAACCAGATATGGCGCATGGGTACAGGACGCACAGGATGCATAGGACGCAGAGTCCAGGCAAGGAGAGTCAGGACGCAACACTACTATATCTAAGGCAGGCCACCTTTTTGCCGATGTAGATTCTTAGAATTTTGGCCGTCCTGGATAGCGGGCTCTCCGTGTATTCTATATTTTCCTTCTCTCTCCTCACATTCTTATCCAAGTCTTTTCTCTTACTCGCTCTGCTTATGAAGTAATCTCCTTACACACAGTAGCTAGCATCTACTCTCTATTTGTTGTGCACTGTTAGGCTGTAGTTGGATGTATTTGTTTTTGGGCTAATACGCGCTTTCCTTTGGTTATGTCTTCACGTTCTCCTATGCAATAAATTTCATGTCTCAAACATCCCTGCAAGCTAACTCTTGTACGAAAACTTTATTTTTTGACAACTTTTATTCTCTTCGGGTTTTCTGTAGCCCCATCAGGCTCGTCTACTACCCTACACCTACAAACAAAATTACAAAAACCACAACCTCAACCAAACAACCCCGGTCCCGAAGGCCTCCATTCCATCCCCGGCGTAAACACCGACACTTTCTTCCTCTCCTCCACCTTCTCCTCCTCTACTGCCCTCTCCTTCTCCTTTCTATTATCCACCCTCGTCCAATCACGCTTTTTCCTCGCCAACCCCCTTCCCAAACTCAATACCAACTTCTCCAACTTCTCCATCTTCCTGCCCAGGCGCACCAACTCCTCCATCTTCATATCCCTCTCCCCAAAAGCAATACCCTTCCCTTTCATCTTCTCCTCCTTCTCACTCTTCTCCTCTTTTTCCTCCAACCTATCCGTCACAAACTCCACTTGTGACTTTATCCCATCCATCACCTTCATCCACCCCGCCTCGTTCCTCCTCGGCTGCACCGCCACAAATATCTTCACCGAGCACCAAGAACCCCCGACCCAAATGCCGGCTCTTCCTAATTGGCACACCACCTCCTCCCCCGTAACCCTAACCACCACCGTAGACGCCAAGCCTCCATGCTCCCTCCTCTTTTTCAACTCTTTCTCTCCCACCAACCACCTGGTCCCATCACAAAATCCTATTCCCGCCTCACACAATGCAGCCCCTACTCCACCAATACCCCTATCCCACCTCACACCACCAATTTTTATCATACTCGGTATGCTTTTTCCCACCTCTTTTTCCGGGTCAAACGACCCGCCCACTTTCCTCTTCTTCCCTCCATCTACCACCTGAGCCACCAAATCCTCTAAACTCCTCTTAGAGGTCTCCCTTGGAAACCTCTCTTCCTCCGGTGAGGGCATCCTCCAGGGATTCCTTTGGGCTTCCATCTCGTCCTCATCACCCTTCCACAACCTATTCACTCCCAACTTTATCCTCGCCTGCCTCAACTCCTCCTCGACCTCGCTCAAACGACCCCTTAAAAACTTCTTCTCCCTCGCGAGAGCATCTTTCGTAGGCAAACTCGATCATAAACTCGAAGCTGTGGAGCTTGAAGCCATCGTTGCCGGCCTGGTATCGATTTTAATTGGTTGAAAACCCAAAGTGGGGTTTGTGTAACAAGTGTAATTTCAATCACTGGGATTGTAACGGCGACGGAGCATGTATGAAAACACTTTTTTTTTTTTTTTTATAAACTTTTTCCATTTTGGCTACCTGACTACTCTAAAGTATATGGCTACGCCTATCAACTGGTGCGATCCCGGACCTGCCTACCGAGACTCCACTCCCTCACCACCTATAACGCAGCAAAGAAACAACAAACAACTCTTTACACTAAATCAACATCAAAACCACTAATCCGACTTCCCCCCGTAGCCAACTGCACCCCGAGCGGGTCACCAAGCCGAATGCAGAATCTGTATCATTAGTAAAACAACAATAACAAGGTAAACTTACGCTTCCGAAACCCCAGTGCTCACACACCAGGCGGGCTCCTCCATCAACTGGTTAAGGGGAAAAGCAAGCCCTAACCACGTGGATTTGCAAATCTGACATAGTCCACGTTAAGTTCTACCCTCGCCACTCAAGGTCATCTGTATCCCCCACCACGCCGCACAGGCCATTTTTCGTGATCTCCGGCAAACCGCCGGGCTTGGTTGAAAAACATAGGAAAACTGGGGTTAACCACACCCCGCCCAAAATTCCCTCTCCTTCACGGCCCAACTGGGGCAATTCCAACCATCTGCATCCCCCTCGGCTCCCTCGGAATCGAGGTCGCCACCATTATCCCCGGTTCAACAACCTCCACCACACTCCCCTCCCTTTCACTCTCCTCCCTCTCACACCCCTCCTCCACATTCACCCTCCTCCTCTTACCCTTCGGCAGCCTCACCAACGCCACCTCAGGCTCATCAATCACCAACGCCACTCTTGACTCAGCCACCGCCGGCTTCGCCACAGACGCCACAATTAAATCTTCCTCTCCCTCCGCCACAATTATCCCTCTCATCCGTACCTCGGGCTCAACCACCACTTGTGGCTCAGGCTCCTGAACCCTCACGGGCGAAGCCACCTCGGCACCATCACCGCTCCCCCTCTTATCCACCTCTTTCTGCAACGCATGATTCCGCTTCGATAAAACGGAAACATGGTGCCTCAACTTCGACACCTCCTTCTCCAACTCCAATATCCTCGTCAACGCAGCCGAAGCCGCCAACCCCGCTTTAGCAACTTTTGTTGCCGAAAAAGTAGTAGAACCTCGCTTAACCATAATTAACAGATACCGTGTAGTTAATGGAAGATGAGGGAGTAAAAATAATAGATGGAAGAGATAAATCTATCTTCCAGTGATGAAATTAGTGTAAGAGTAGGATGCTCTTAAACTAAAGACTTGAAGCCGTCATGAAGAGGGGTCCAAGGAACGCGATTGGCCAAAAACCGAAATGTGATTGATCACACGGAGGTGCAATTTCAATGACTGTGGTTGTAAGAGACGTGGTGGTTGTACGAAAACATCACCCATGGCACTTGTCCCTCCATATGGACTAGAGAGGAGGGATGTGATTACTGGTTTGGTTGCCCGGTTTGCGCATGTTTAAACAAAGTGAGCCTGATAATACCGTATTGTACCGTAAAAACTTGCCAAACTCGCTATGCAGCCAAGCCCGCCATTCACGGATTGGGAGAGTAGACTTGCACGCATGATCCGTCATGCGGGTCAATTAGAGTGCGACAATCTGGTGGTTTGCATAGCGAGTTTCTATGGTAATCTAGCAAAAGTCGGATTGGAGCTAGTCTAAATCGAAACTAAGGCAACCAAACCAACAGGAGCTCGAAGAAGGCGAATTCGCCATAGCTTAAACATATAGACCACGGTGGTTAGACAGGTTCAAGAAAATGCTCAGTAGCGCCTGTACTTAGTACGAAATTTGAATTTATAGCGTCAATCCGACCTTTGCCAGATCATCCGGTATTTAAGTTACAAACATAGCCTGTGACGTGCCACTCGGAAAGCCACCTCAGGTAAATGGGCTCTGATATGCGCCCACAGTTGAAATACTCGCACTGGGAAGAAGTCTTTGTCGGGTATACCTCTTATTAGGCATACGCCTTGGCTAAATGGAAATGATTGGATATACCGGTAGACTAGATGAGGGGACAACGAACTAGAGTGGACTACGAACGCCAAGCATAAATTTCTTAGAAAAGGTAACCCTCTCTTGATGTTTCCATTAACTTTACAAGGAAACTTGCGTTATAAAGTAGGTTGGTGCTTGGTGTTCGTTGTTCCCTCCCGTGTTCAAAATGTGAATGCGGCACAATCTATTCTATGTGGATAATACTTCGCAAGTACGAGGGGGGTTGCGATGCACGCTTAGCGAGGAGGTGAAGCAGGGATTGGTAGGAGTTCCGGTTCTTAATTATTCCAAAACAGGTGGGCGGTAGCAAGCATATTTATACAAAAGTGTGTGCCCATATGTATGAAAGAAATATAGGGAAAACTATGTAAGAAACATAAGTGCGAACATGTTTGACCCTGAGATCCTGCCAAGTAATCCTAAACAATGTGCGTGAAACTATGAGGGTGTGATGAGAATATTAGAAATATCATGACCAATAATAGTGCATAAGAGATGCATAAAATCCTTAACACCGGATAGAAAAGCACATGTTAAATCCCCAAATATTATCCCAAAACAATCAATAAAACACCATAATATATATCTTAGCTGTAGTAATGTAAGCGGTGTACAGGCGGAGCCGAAACACAAACTAAGTAAAAGAATACACGGTAGTGTTATGAAAGGCACATAGGAAATATAACGGAATTTCAACATGGTTCTCCGCTTAAGTCACTACGGTATTCTCGCCTCTTCGTTAGAGAGAAAATCTGTGCGATGATTGTCCTATCACTGCATCTTATTATCTTTATATATATTATTTTTTATTATTCTATTTGAGCCCAAAAATCTGCAGAAGGATCTCAGTTTAAAACATTAGTAATTTGTTTTTAGGTAAGGAGGGATACTCTCCGGATCTTGATAGCTTGGTACCGGTATGCAATTTACGAGAGAGGCTTGGGTGGCTAGACGGGAGATGTGGAGCTCTTCGTCAGCCTTACTCCCGGTGGGAGAAGCAGAGAGTGCAGGGGTTTTGGTTACACAAATTTCGGGGTGATGGGTTGGGCTGCGATTAGGCGGTCGCAGGACCCCACCTTTTCTAAACCCCCTGGAACTTTGTCAACTGATTCAAGACCCTTCAACAGCTTGTTCTCCCCAGTGTTTCAAGTAGCGAAAAAGCAGAGGATGTCTCGGGCCTTTACAGACAACATCAATTCTTTCAATGTGTCGAGTCACTTTACCTTTACCGCCGCCGATGATGAATCCAAAATCCTGGCCTGGCTCTCTCCCTTAGAGCCCCAGGTGCGACATCAAGACATTCGCGATCAACGGGTGGATGGTATAGGGGACTGGCTACTGGAAACCAAAGAGTTTACCAACTGGTATAATGGTAGTGAGAAGGACGAATCTAATCATGCGGTCTTGTTCTGCTATGGGGACCCGGGGGTTGGCAAGAGTTACATTAGGTATTAGAGACCGGTAGTGAGGGACAAACGAAGAGCACTATTGCTGACAGATTGCGGCGGTAGTTCCGTGGTGGTAGACTACTTATGCGGCCAGGCCATAAAACGAGATATGGCAGTCGCCTGTTTTTACTATGACTTCGCTTCCCGGGAGGCCCAGTCACCGACAAATTTGCTTGGTTCCCTGCTCAAGCAGCTTCTCAGTGGGCTGGACTCAATTCCGGCGGAAATTCGGGAGAGATTTTGGGCCCAGCAGAAGGCGCTCGGTGGCCAAAGGCTACAACTTCCCGACATTGTGAAAATGTTTCCGATTGTCTCATCTTTCCAGCGCACATTCATCTGTGTTGACGCTCTTGACGAGTGTATTCCAAAATATCGGCTCGAGGTTCTTTATGCATTGGGCCAAATTCTCAAGGGGTCTCTAAACACTCGAATATTTATGACTGGAAGGTCACACGTCAGGGGAGTGGTTGAGAGGGAACTAGGTGGAAGAGTGATTTGTGTATCCATAAAGCCAAGGGATGAGGACATAGTCGCGTATCTACGCGCGAGACTGAGGATGGACACATCTCCCGAGGTGATGGATAGTGGATTGGAGAATGATATTATGAAGAGCGTTCCTGAAGAGGTCTCGGAATCGTACGTAGGAGTGGGGATTGAGTAGACCTTTGTAAACCATATACTGATCTGTGCAAATCTAGATTCCTGCTGGTTTCACTCAAGGTCGAGGCAATCCTGGGGGAAACAACAATCTATCAGAGGCGGAAGAGGATCCACGAGATGGGGGATGGGTTAGGGTTGGGGGGTGCATACGAGGCAACGCTAGAACAGATAAGATCTCAGGAGGGGGGTAAAGCAAAACTTGCCATGACCACGTTAATGTGGATATGCCATTCGGAAAGGCCATTACGGGTAGATGAACTGCGTCATGCCCTCGCTGTGGAGGTTGGGAACGCATATTTCAATCTTGACAATCTCCCCGCGACGGAGACATTGCTCGCCTGCTGTCAAGGACTTGTCGCAATAGATAAGGAAGCCACAACCTTCCGGTTGGCCCACCACACGCTCCGCGAGTACCTCTCCACTCATCGCAACCTTTTCCCCCGAGCTCACTCGATGATGGCGGATACCTGCTTAACTTATCTGAATTCTGACTGGGGTAGGGCTCTTCCGGCTAGGTCGCAACCTGAATTCTCAGGAATGCCCTTCCTCAAATATTCTTCAAGATATTGGGGCACCCACGCAAAGAGAGACCTTTCAGATCACACCAAATTGTTTGCACTGGAGCTACTGGAAAACTACGAGAGCCACGTAGCGGCTAACTCACTTTTTGAGCAAATACTGGATTTGGATGATTCCCGGGAAGGCAATGCTCCTTCGCTCTTTAGTGGACTACACTGTGCATCTTTCTTTGGGATTGTTGATGCTATGACTAGTTTGTTAGCAATGAGAGGCTGTGATATTAACCGGGGAGATTCTGCAGGTATAACGCCACTCACATGGGCTGTGAGGAATGGGCAGGAGGAGGCTGTGGAGCTGTTATTGAGACAGGAAGCGGTCGATCCTGACAAGCCAGACAACACGGGCAGGACACCACTTTCCTGGGCTGCGATTTGCGGGTATGATATAGTGGTGAAGCTGCTTTTAGACCAACGAGATGTCAGCCCTGATAGGCCAGACTGCAGGGGCATTACCCCCCTCTCCAAGGCTGCAGCCAGTGGGCATGAATCGGTGGTTGAGCAACTTTTGAACCGGCAGGACGTCAACCCTGGCACGCTAGACAACGAGGGTAAGACACCACTTTCGTGGGCTGCGATTAAAGGACGCGATTCCGTGGTTAAGCAACTTTTGGGCCGACAAGGCATTAGCCCCGACAGGCCGGACAATGAGGGTAGGACACCGCTTTCCTGGGCTGCGATTTGCGGGCATGAGTTAGTGGTGGAGCTGCTTTCAGGCCAGCAAGGTGTCGACCCTGATAAGCCAGACTGCAGGGGCATTACCCCCCTTTCCAAGGCCGCAGCTGGCGGGCACGAATCGGTGGTTAAGCAACTTTTAGGCCGGCAAGACGTCAACCCAAACAAGCCAGACAACGAGGGTAAGACACCGCTTTCATGGGCTGCGGTTAAAGGGCATGATTCAGCGGTGAAGGAACTTTTGGATCGGAAAGACGTCCACCCTGACAAGCCAGACAACCAGGGGAGGACACCACTTTCCTGGGCTGCGATTTCTGGGCACGGGTTAGTGGTGAAGCTGCTTTCAGACCACCAAGATGTCAACCCTGATAGGCCAGACTGCCGGGGAATAACACCCCTCTCCAAGGCCGCAGCCGGCGGGCGCGAGTCAGTGGTTAAGCAACTTTTGGGCCGGCAAGACATCAACCCCAACAAGCCAGACAACGAGGGTAAGACACCACTTTCATGGGCTGCGGTTAAAGGGCATGATTCAGCGGTGAAGGAACTTTTGGATCGGAAAGACGTCCACCCTGACAAGCCAGACAACCAGGGGAGGACACCGCTTTCCTGGGCTGCGATTTCTGGGCACGAGTTAGTGGTGAAGCTGCTTTCAGACCACCAAGATGTCAACCCTGATAGGCCAGACTGCCGGGGCATAACACCCCTCTCCAAGGCCGCAGCCGGCGGGCGCGAGTCAGTGGTTAAGCAACTTTTAGGCCGGCAAGACGTCAACCCCAACAAGCCAGACAACGAGGGTAAGACACCACTTTGGTGGGCTGCGATTAAAGGGCACGATTCAGTGAAGGAGCTTTTGGGCCGGCGAGACGTCAGCCCCGACAAGCCACGCAATTAGGGCAATACTCTACTTTCGTGGGTGGTGGCGGCTAAGCGGCCTTTCGACCGGGGAGACTTTAACCTCCGCGGACCGAACAGAGATCGTCGCATGCCACTCCTGTATGTGTCTATCATACAAAGCGAAATCAAGGAGCAGTGAATCTACCCTAAGCCTACGGTATCGCCACAAACTCCCGATATTTAATGCCGCGGTCGGGTAAAGAATTTCGGGTTTCTGTTCCGAGTAGCTGGAGTAAAGAGGTGGAGGGGGGTGTATTTTCCTATTTGATTTTCGCCATCCCAACTTTTGTTGCGTTTCATTGATCCTTGTTTCCATTCCCCATTATAGATCCTCACTTTCATTCGTCATTGCGTTTTTTCCGGTTTACATCCTTTCCTCTTCTGCCCCCACCCTACAAACGATAGATTGATATCTCCATTTAAATAGTATGGCTGGCTCAGCTTACCACCCAAGCTACTACTCATCCATTTTTCGATCCGCCTTTGAGTGAGGTGTTTGCATAGACTTACTCACCACGGCGATAAACCTTTATACAGTCACCCCGCCAAAGCCTCCGTGAAACGGGGTTCTCCACTGACGGAGATTTTGGTGCTTGAAGAGGGGAGGGTGACATTGCACAATTGGGATCTGCTCGGGGGCGGGGCCCGTTCCATGGGCAGAGAGGGGTTCCGTTTCCCGATGAGGTTTTTGCCGGGTGGGTGGGCAATACTAAAACTCAACCTTTACTCAACTTCGTATCCTGATAGTCCCCAAGCATTTGCAATTAATCCAATAATATACCGCTTAACTTAGAACAGTGCAGTATAGTTTTGGTGACGAGAAGCCTTATCTGGGCCTCTTCGGTATTCTCCATTTTTTCCTAATCCACCACTGATGGGTATTCTGTAGTTCGGTATCATGATCCCTAATCTAGGCCACTTCAGCCGCGTGTTCAAAGCTATCAAGGAGGTCTTGCTCCGTGCATTGCCGACAGTACATAGGGTAACTGTATCTTTGCACGACTCGACAAGGTCAAGGGATGACCTGCTGAGAACATCGTGAGGGAAGGGGTTTTAGGGCAGAATAACCCACTGGGTATGCCCGATCATAGCTGCCGGAGGGATTTGAACGGCTTTTCACCGGGGGGGAATCAATACATAGGTATGGTGGCCATGAAATTAGGAGCGGGGGTCGAGGGGTCTATGCAATCATATTATATCACTCGGAGTCAATATTGCTTAAGGACTGATAAATATCATACCAGATTTTCTGGACTTCTTTGCTCTCCTCGATTCTTTGAGCGCCGTTGCCTATGATCACCGCATCCGGCCTACGGCGGTACTCCACTTTTCCTTTGTCACCCCTCCCGTACGTCTTCCCCGTCCCTCTGGGTTACCAGAGGGCGCGGGAAAAATCGAATCTTGCACTATGCAACAATTAGACCTCTTATCTAATTTCCTTCCTTATAGCATGCAGAACACTTACTGGTTAATTTGCTTTGGAACTCCACATTGTGGGTTAAATCCTGGTTACTGGCTGAGCCTATGATCGGGGATATATGCTTCTGTTTCACTTCATAAATAGTGGGTCTCTCCTGTCCTCTTCGATATGGTGAAGTTCCTTAGTCTCTCTCGCTCTCAAAGCCTCCTATGTACAATTCAATCATTCCATAATTTATAACACTTTTCTTCTAGGCTGTTGTTCCTGGGTCTGGGAGTTTTTTTTCGGGCGCCGAATCTGTCATGTATTTGGAATGCGGGGCATGTGTATAATTATCGGAAACCTCCTCAATATTTAATGCTATAGCCAAGCGAAGAAATTCGAGTTTCTCGTGTAGGTAGTGGGAATAAAGAGGTAGATGGGAATTTCCTATGTTATTTTCGTCCGCGCTGATTTTGGTGCGTTTCATTCGGCTGTTTCAACCTCCCATTGTAGATCTTTTCTTCTACACACGATTGGTTTTCTGTTAGAGGGATGTGGTTGATTCTGGGAGCAATAGGAGTGTTGTAGGTCGCTTAGGAGAGTAATGTATTGTTCTAGCGCCTTAGTGGTTTACTGAGAAGGCTACGCCCGCGAACCTTTCCTCTGTGATCATAGAGATGTGGGGAGGAATGTGGATATGTGTAGGGATGTAGGTGTGGGTGTGGTGGCCGATGGAAGAATTAGGATGTGTTACTTGTGCTTCATTTATACACCTATCTTTACCGTTAGTTTAGTTTTAGTTGAGTAAGAACGAGGTTGTGGAAGCTACATATCCTACCCTCCCTACGCAGTGCCTAAGCTCTAGGTGAACTCTCTCAATTTAACCCCCACCACAGTGGTGTTTCCCCACTTGCACATTTTTTTTCATTGGTTCTGTGTTTTACATTGATTCTTTTGCTTTCTCCTGTGAATGAGAGATTGATACTATTTGAATAGCATAAGTAGTTCAGCATACTACCTAAATTACTACTCATCCATTTCTCTCTGGACTTTTTAGCCAGTGTTTGTAGGGACTTACCCACCTCACGGGTAACTTTTGGGTATCACTCGGCAAAAGTCTTCGCGAAATGGAGTTTTCCTTTAGCAGAGATTTTGGTGGACTAGCACAGGGGTACTGCACAATTAGGGTCTAGGTAGGTGGAAGCTGAGCCAATTCCAAGGGCAAAGAGAGGTTCCGTTTCATGATGATTTTTTTACCGAGTGGCTGTAACAATGCTTAGTCATGACCTTCACTCGACCCCCTACCCGAACGGCTCTTAAGCACTACAATAAATCTAGGGATATGCTTGTTAACTTATAAGTTATAGCGGTGTGGTTTGGTTTCGGAGCCCTTATTCGGATGTCTTGGGTTTCTCCGTTTTATGAAGCTACCGATAAGGATTACATCGTTCGGTGTTCCTATACTATATAGGCCACTTCCACTACTTGCCTAAAGCTAGCAAGGAGGACCTGCCCCAGGTGGCGTTGAGAGAGCACGGGACAGTATATCCACCCAACCCTAGAAGACTATGTATGGCAGGCTCCTCAGATCATGAAACAAGCCTTTCAAGGAAGAATGCCCTTCTGAATGTATAATAGCGATCTCAATGGGGTTCCTCCCAGGAGGGGCTAGTAAACAGGTATAGCGCGCATGGAACGGGGTGCCAGGTGCAAGAGGTTTGGGAGATCATTGGTTATCACTCGGAGCCTAGATTGCAGATTGTAATCGGGATTATTCAGAGCCTGTTTGGATATGACGGTCCCGTTACGTTGCCTCATACAAATATCCGTTCCCTTCCGTTCTAAAATCCTGGGACAGCCGTTTCTACGGGTGAGATAGTCACAAAACGGAACTGTTGCCCTCCTCATTTTTTGCAAAATAGACACTTAGTAACCCGACAGAGGCCAAAGTACGCCAAAAGCGAAGGTTTTCTAGCAGTCATTACCCAATTATAAGCGGAAATGGCTTGGACAAAATTGGAAAGAGTTGGAAAAAGTAATTTTCTATATAACTCACGGTGCCCCACTTATTACCCATAGTCCCCCTGCTACCCACTTTGCTAGCGGCCGTCACTCGTAGTCCCCCATGGTGCCCAATCTACACCTACCGTCCCTCAAGAATGTCTCGGGTTGTCGGGCCCATCGCCCACCACGAGAATGGCCGTCTTTAGATTTTGAGGGCGAGAACGATATCCCTTTCTCCGCCCGACCCGGTCCAGGACTCTTGGCAGTCCTTCCTCCGGGCTCTGTGGCCCCCTGGGCTGTTGGGAACACTAGGATTTAGGGTTTGGGATGCTCCTATTAGTTAATCCGTGTGACATAGTAGTTTGGTACGAAATTTATGAGAGATGCTCAGCCGGCCGGAGGTGAGGCGTGGCGCTTTTTCCTTAGCCTTGCCTCTAGTGACAAAATTTGCGAGGGCACAAGTATTTGTTTCACAAATTCCTTGTTTGTTGCGATTAGGCAGCCGCAGGCTGTAGTGATCAACCCCGCACTTCCTGAACTTGGGAGAACTTCGCCGGCTCATCTAGCATCTGCCCCCCCCAGCGTTCCTAGCGGCGAGAAGAGCGAAGGATGTCTCGAGCTTTTACCGAAAACATCAATTCTTTCAATAGTGTGTCTAATAACTTTAAATTTACTGCTGCCGATGATGGGTCTATGATCCTGGCCTGGTTGTTTCCCTTAACGCCCCAGGTGCGGCATCAGGATATTCGCAATCAGCGGGTAGATCATATTGGGGCATGGCTACTGGAAACGAAAGAGTTTAGCTGGTATAACGGTAGTGAGAGGGACGGATCTGATCACGCGGCCTTATTCTGCTATGGAGACCCAGGTGTCGGCAAGAGCTACATCTGGTATGAGTAACCAGCAGTGCGGAACGAACGATGGAAATTATTGCTGATAGATCGCGGTTGTAGTTCTGTGGTCGTAGACTATTTATGCGACCAGGCCATAGACCAGGGTATGGGAGTTGCCTGCTTTTCCTATGACTTCGCTTCCCGGGAGGCGCAGTCTTCTACAAATATGCTCGGCTCGCTCCTCAGACAGCTTCTAAGTGAGTTAGACGCAATTCTGCTAGAAATCAGGCAAAGATATCGAGGCCAGAAGAAAGTGATTGGTGGCCGAGGGCTACATCTCCCTGGCATTTTGAAAGTGTTTCCAACTATCTCATCTTTACAGCGCACATTTATCTGTGTTGACGCCCTTGACGAATGCATTCCAAAGCATTTACCCAAAGTTCCCGATGCATTAGGCCAAATTCTCCAGAGGTCACCCAATACTCGAGTGTTCATGACAGGAAGGTCTCGCACATCCGAGGGGCGTCCTTCCATATCCAGCGCAGTCGGCTATGAGGGAGTACGTCAGCCGGTAAAGTTGCGGGTGAGGCGGCGAGTGAAGGGGCGTGAAGCAGGGAAATTGTGGCTGGTGTTTTCCTGTATAGATAGCCGGGGACACCCCCCCCTTTGTTTCTCTCTCAATCAACAACAGTCGCTTCAACAGCTCTTGTTGAAACGACTGTTGTTGTATTGATTGAGAGAGAGAGAAAGGTGGGGGGTGACCCCGGCTAAGTAACAAGAAAAGACGCAGTCACAAGTTCCCCGGTTCACACAGCCTCACTCGCCGCCGCATCACCGCCACATCGCCGCCGTATAATCAGCTGACCTGCTACTGCCCCACGGGCAACCATACCAGATATGGAAGGACGCTCCAACAGCTCTTGTATCCTTAGTCACGAGTGATATCCCGTGACTGCTGGTGTCACCCACCTATGTCCACACATATTTCTACCCACTTTCTTCCACCTTTGTTCTTCCTCTTCCTCTTCCTCTTCTCCCCCTTTCGTTCTCTTTTTTCTTTAATTTCTTTCTTATCTTTTCTATAGACAATACAGATTGCTTGCTTGCTTGATTCAGTAATCCTTTCCGCTATCTCGTTACACTATCCAACAACCTCTGCATGTCCACCTTAACCCGTTTAGTGCGCCTACACTGCTATGCCACTTCCATTGCTCCACTAAAGCCAGCAAGGGAGACTTACTCCTAGTCTTGCCAAGGGCACGTGGGGTTGTAGTAGATCTGTCCAAGCCTATATGGAGAAGGGATGGCGGGCTAAGTAAATCGTGAAAGAATGGATCTGGCGCCAAACCACCCACTGGGAGTACTAATCGTAGCTGTTGGGGAAGACCTCAATGGATTCCCCCCTGGGGAGATTTGGCCCGGAAAGAGCATGAGGGCGGGGGAGGGTTTACGGGATCATGGATTATCACTCGGAGTCAAGGTTGCACTGGCTGTTGAGAAATGTGTTGAGGAATGGTCCTCCGGGCGGAGGTACGAGAGATTTGCTTGAGGCTTCCTACTCAATATTGCGTATGAGGGAGCGTGCGCGGAAGTGTGCATTCCACATCATGGGTTGCGTCATCACGATGGGGCATACTTGTACCGTTCATGTTCCGCTTAGAGAACTTAATCAACAATCTTCCGCTGCACAACAAAAACATTCACTTCTTGACACTGGCTCCTTCCAGTAGTATTTCCTATCCGCTTAAATGCTTCACTAGCAACCTCCATTTCCTTCGCGGTTGATATATGGTTAGGAGCTGAGGGTTGATCGTAGTTCCTGCGCTTCTTGCCTTACTCAACGTCCCTGTATATTATTTACACGCTACTTAACTTGGTGCCATCGATGGGGCACTCTAAGAGCTTGCATGGAGGATATGGTGTGGATGGTGAGTTTGGAGAAGCTGGCATAGATGTCCACCGACTCCGGTTTATTTGTCTTAAGGTCTAAATAACTCCTTTGGAGAGAGACAATTATTGAGTTCTCTTACTGTTATTCCGCATACCATTGGTCGCATATTGTGCATAAGTTGTGGAAAATAAAGGTTAGAGTTTGATAAGAGCACGTATGCACAGTATTTAGAATAGTATCGGTGGAAATGTGCTTAGGCAGTTATGTTGATTTTAGGGTGTGGGTTGGGCGGGGGTCTAGTAATTGGTGGAAGGATCGTGCACTCACTTGGTAAAAGTTCCCGGAAAGCGGAGTCTCACCTCGGCGGGGATCATAGTAACTTAAGTGAGGGGTATTGCGCAGGTATCATATATGTGTTGGGGAGCGCCCTGTTCTACTAACAAGGAGAAATCCTGTCCCGCGAAGACCCTCACCACGTGGCTTAAGCAAAATACTGTGGGGACGGAAGTGTGTTTGCTGCTTTCTGTACACGCCCTCAATTGTGTTCTCTACTTGTAGTTGGTTTCTGCAAGGCCCGTGGAAGTGATGATTCCTGAGCGGGATAGAAACTCCATTTTTTTGCAGTTTTTTTATTCTCAAAGACATCCGCATCGACGAAAAGGGCAATCACGAATATACCCAGGACCACTACCGTGGTGAAAATTCACTTGCCTTGCTCCTCCCCCTCCTTTCTTCTTTCCATCTACTCCTCTCTTTCTGATTCCCCCGTGGTCGCACGAGCCCACCAAAGGTTGATCGTGAATGTTTGGCGGAGGAAGTTTGACTGTAGGCGTACGAGTGCAGACAGAGCGATGCCCCCCATTGGCTGTGTGCATGTTGATTAACATTTGTGTTCCCCCTCTGAACCGGGTTCCATTCTTTCGGTAGCCGGTCGTTCTCACTTAAATATCGATACCTCGATAAGCCCAACCTAATCCCCGGTGAATAGATAGCAGGGCTGTAGCGAGCTTTGCCTTAACTTAAAATAATAAGCTACCATTAAAACCAGGAGAGTTAACGATGACAGTTAGATGTCCAAAATTTCCTCCTCTGAATTGAGTGGAGAAAACACGGCAAAAATATTCTCTTCCAGCTCTCTGTTGAGACAAATGGGATATCCGGCAGATCTTACAGGAGAGGCAGCTCCAACGTCTTAGCGAGATTCTTAATCATTTTATTATTTTAAGATATGATAGTATGGGGGAATCTGCTAACCTCAGCATGCTGGGATGACGTTTCCAAGACCCCAGCAGCTTCAAATACGTTTTCCGAATCACCAGAAGGCTGGGTTGACTCGGATTTCATACTGTGCAACGGTTTGACTTCTCTCCCGGTGATATGGCGCAGAAATCAGTAGAGCACTAGTACTGTATTGCAACAAAAGAAACCTCATTCGACTCCCGGGTAATGGCATCCCCTCACCGTAATAGGAAAGCTTCAAGGAGATTTCGACGGAATCTCGAAATTGCTTTGTTATTGGATCTCGACCTGACGCCTTACTAAACGATGAAATTCATTATTAGTTGGTGTGTGAGGAAAACATACTCAAGTACGAATGTAGCCGTTGTCCCCAAGCACTGCGGGGGCACTTTTAGATCAGTGAGAACTTTCTGGGTGAGATGGTACCGAGATCTTACCAGCCCTCGAATAAAGAAGCCTTCCCGATAGTCTGAACCTTGGAAATCATAAGCACCCACCCCGGGATTTTGTAGGGGGCCTGCTCATTTTTGATATCAACAGGGGCGGGCTGGGGATGCGGAAGGTAGCAACCGGAGTTGCCAAGGAACCATCATAGAGCGAAACTGTGTAAAGAGTAGTGTGGGGCGAGTGTGATAAGGTGCTAGGAATAAACGGGGTGGTTGTTGGGGTAGAAAGTTTGTGAGGCAGTCAGTCGAGTGAGGGAACTGGGGGAGAGGAGATAGACGGTGGATAGGGGCATTGAACGGGAGGGTATGAGAAGTGACTTCAGCAGAGATGAGGGCAGGGGAGAAAAAAAGGATCAATAGGAGTCGGTTAGACGAAATAGGTTGATTGTTGTTGGAAGGTGAAAATGATGATCCCCCCTCCAGAGCACCGTACCGAAGGGGAGAATTAGTCTAAAGAGAAACATGCCCGCTCTTATGAGGACCTGTGCAACCGAATGACTAAGCAACAGCCTTCACCATGCATGCAACCCTTCCAACAAGCTGGGGGAAACAAGCGTCATTGTTAACCAGACTAAGGCTAAAACACATCAGGATTGCAGGTTTTGGTGTTATCATTACCTAGCTATCATGGGCAGAAACGAAATAGAAAAAATTAAAAAATTTGCCATAATAACACAAAAAAGCGTCGGATTTTCCCCTTTCATACGTCTAGAGTAGTAAGGAAGTAATAAGGAGAGTGTCCTTTCTTTCAAGGTACCCGCTAACACCGGGGTTCTTGTGTGGGAAAGATACATTGTGGCACACCTTTCCCAGTTCATGTGCCCACAGCTCTGTACAAACTCTAGATAAAAGCCTGGAATAAATATATGTTGTGCTTTAGGCATGTTATTTTTTTCAAAAAATTCCTAAAGCTAAATTCTAAGACATCCGTGGAAATATTGGCTCGAAAACCTGCCATTTTTGTGTTTTTGTTCTGTCCAGTTACCGAAAGATCCCTATTGGAAGCTACAGCACCAGAACAAGTCATTGTTGGTGGCCATTTTTACACCAAGAACAAAGATTTTCGGAGCACCAGAGCTCCACAACTTCTAGTGCCGGCTAATAAATTCTTGGTAGTCATCCCGTCTATTCTAAACAGCCCACTTTAATAAGGTTGTAGTGAATAGTGTAATATTGGATGAACTATAGTGATACAAAATTGGCAGTTTTGAAAACATGTATCTTCTTCTATGGGGGTCCATACAAATTCTTGGCACTTTGCCTCTGCATCTGAATGATTTGCCCCGGTTAACTAGCACTGGCCAGAGAACAAAGAAATACTTTATAAAAATGTGAGTCTAATTACTGCGAGGTCCGAGGCTAACTATTGATACATCCTTGGTTTTAATTAATTGAGAGGTGGGGGTACAAGTAAAGATTTTCCATACCCCGAATATCATCGATTTTGGTGTGCTTTCGCTGGTACTTGGGCTCACTAACGACCGCCTCTGTGCTGTTGCTATACATACGAATGATATTTGATGATTTGAGAACATGAGTTATGACAACAGTGGAGGAGCAAATAGCAGAGGAAAGGGCCACCGCCAAATCACTGGTAGCAAAAATAGCAGGGCGAAAAAGAAAGAAAAACAAGTGGTGTGCCCACAACCCGAACCGTCGCACAATTGCGAGCGATCTAGAATGGGGTTAGCTTTAAGCTCAAGCCGGAATTTGGCCCTTGGGTGTTGTTCCCCTCCAGTATTTTCACATCAGGGATGCGGATTGGTGGGACATCAATTGGTATAGGAGACGAATATGCTTGCAGTTACTGGTATCCTGGATATCCTTCCCCCCTCTATCTGGGAATGCTAGGGCCAATGACTAGATGTGTTTTTCTGGATTTTTGGTGCGCCGGTTTAAGCGCGCTCCTGTTTGAAATCGTTTGATGTTGATCGGCATGCTCTACCGTAATCATGGTTCCATTGTTTTTCGCAAAGTTTAAAGTTTCGTCAACGCCTCCGCTAACCAACCCGCCAGACAGAGCAACCCGCGTTCTAAACGTGGGTGAGTCAAATTAATAGCATGGAGATGCTCGAGCAGTCGGATATTCTTGATGGGAAACTCTGGAGAGAGAGTCTTTAGTATATACTTCTCTTGTCGGAGGATTGCCCATATTGTTTCTTTGTTATCATGTTTCTATATATTCCTACATTTACCATTAGCATGGGGGGTGGAGGAAAACGAAATTACAAGCTATTCACATCCGGTGCCATCCAGTGCCGTATTTTATTTCGCATAAGAGCTCTTTAGTGGGATTGCCTTTTCCCTCCAGTCATTCTCTTCTTTGCTTAATTTTTTGTCTGGGTTTTCGGAACTCGGAGTACTGTATCAGTGATGGGGAATGCTCGCTTAGCAGGAGAAATGTTTCCTTGTTTCAAGCTTGATGTGACGAGCGATCTCGCGAGGAAATAGCGTCGCAAGCTTGATGCAACATGGAGTATACTCGCAATGTCGAAGCGTTTTTTCAAAAAGACTGTTATTGCATACCGCCCAAATCAAAGGAAAAAGGACAAAGTTTGTGGTATACACTAGCAGCCTTTTTTAAGAACGCTTCGGCATTGCGAGTACTCGAGTAGTTAGGGAAATACCGGTATCAAGTGTCAGCGCCAAGATGAATAATGGCGGGCTCATGGCTGGACATGAGGCGGTAGCCTAGTAATAAGGCTTTATCGATATTCGTTACCTGCGTTCTATGCCTGTTTTGGAACTATTTTAGTGCAGAGAATGCTTAAGCTGGTCCCAAGTGCTAACTTAGGTCATTTAGGCGCCGGGGATTCTAGAAATCTAATTTCGTGGTCAAGTACTGTATAGCTAGCTGTTGCGCAATCAGGACTTAACGTGCTGGTACCAATTTTACTGTTTTAGACCTTCCGGGGGATAATTATCTGAGGAAATTGTATGATCACTATGGAGGGCTCTTAGATATCCCCGGCAGAGTTTCAAGCGCCTATGAGGCACAGCCAGGAGGTTGACGAAATGTTCGCTGATTGTAATGGATTTTCTCCGTTCAACCCGTTTTTCGCTCACCTCTTTATTACTGGTGCTGTAGGTAGAAATTGGCTTTGTTACACCACCAATGAATCCTATTATCTCCACATTTCAAAGCCTTCATTCCGAGTCCTTCAACAATCTAGGCCTCATAAATTGGGTTGGGGGTTTTCTTCTTGAATGTAATTCTAGACTAGACTGGGATCTACTAGTATCCGGTGCAGGGTAATGCTCAGAAGGGTGACTATCTGTGGTAAATACATGGGACAGGAGGGATAAGAGTTTTGCTAACTAATGCGATGGAGCCTAAGTCACAGTCGCTTACAGTTTGATGCACAATAGCACTAACTACTGGGCCCCTGGGACACAGATAAATAGGGATGTCTTGTTCATGCAAAGGGAGCATGGCATACTATGTGAGTCAGTTTTCCTGGTTGTTCCTAGGAGGTTGGATTCTGTGCCTGAATTAACTTGAGAGTAACATTCAAGAGCTCGGGAACCTCTTATCATTGTGTTAGACAAAGGGCATTTCTATGCCAGATTTACGGATTAAACACAGTCTGGTTCTCTGGATGTAATATTCTGTTGAGGTGCCGGTATTTGGGTCTCAAGGTCAGGGTTCCGAATAGTCCGACTGGTCAAGTCTTGGAGGCAGGACCAGGCTGGCCAGTCCTCGTGATGGCGATGACTGGACCCGACTAACTTGGGTGGT
>Ga0307509_10001756_pt1 | contig 36048 bp, 39 predicted proteins | sample 10_EM_MG_FD_202245 | JGI IMG/M metagenome (GOLD analysis project Ga0307509, IMG submission 202245) | Populus trichocarpa ectomycorrhiza microbial communities from riparian zone in the Pacific Northwest, United States - 10_EM | ecosystem: Host-associated > Plants > Roots > Unclassified | place...
ATCCCATCTGCAAAAACAATCATTAATGACCCCCAATTGCTCCAATTTTAAAATTAAATATATTTCAAGAAGCTAGGAGGATACTCTACCATATACTAAAGACTCAGGGCCATTCAGCCAGTTTTGTTGTTGTCGGCAATTGTTGCCTTTTTCGCATAAATGCACTCATATGTCCATGCATTCTCTGTCCACAAGCATTCTTAGCAGGGGCAAACACTCCGCATCCCCGGCAAACTAACTCGATCAGAAATACAAGGGACGAATCTCAACCACAATCACTACCGCCACATCCTCCCCACCCTCCCAACTGCGACTGTGAATAAATGCACTACCATGACAACACCGACCACTCCAAGTATCAGTCATGATGTTAGTTGCAGCTCCCACACCCCAGTCCTCATTGTTTCCGCCCGCCAAATCAAGGATGAGGGGTTCATGTATCTGATATCGCATTAGACTATTAACTTCGTCTTTGGTGGTATAGTTGTTAGTATATCCGCCTGTCAGTTATTAGTTATTTCTGAGCGCGGATGACCGGGTTTCAAATTCCCGCCAAAGAGATATTTTTTGACCTTGTCCCCTATGGCCAGATTCTACAGTATTACGATCTCTCTTCATTCGTTCTGGAGTCTCATGTCCTCCGATCCTCATGAAAGTGTGGCTTTACGCAATGGTAACCTGGCCAGTTGAATTTATCGCCCCAAGGAGTTAATCAATACGCAGGCTATTGCCCTATTCAGCTCAACAGTGAGGTCCTGAGTAGAGATGAGAGAATCAACTATTAAGGCTCCGCAGAGCACATCATCGGTGAGGCTTGTAAATATTCTATCTCGTATAGGACACAGTGTCCGGTGTGACTCATAAGGCTATGTTGTATATAAGTAGCTCTTTCTTGTATGAAGTGAAAGATGGAACAATAGAGAGAACGACCCTTTTTCGAAGATAATCAAGCATTCTTTACAACATCGGTGTTGCCGAAAGTGGTTGTTCGAAGAAGTTGAGTAACCATTGAGATGGTTGGTATTGGTATGGAATTATGATTGGAATGACCATCATGTTTGGAACGGAGGAATGGCAGGAATGTCTGGAATGGAGGCTGGTATGAGAGTGAGTATCGAATGTTAGAATGATGCATATCTAGTAGTAGCACTAGACTAGGAAACTTGTATATATTGGCAGCTGTTGTTATCATCGATGATAGAAATTTAGACGCATATAAGGGTTGACTCTGGATTTCAATCTGTGGTTCGTTCAGTCCCAGTCAGATAAACTCCAGAAGTCAGACCGCACGCCCCCCCTGCGAATGTCGGCCGATTCTGGAATGCTCAAAGCCTAACCGGGCTGCCGCTTCCGAACATTTATGGATGAGCCTAAAGAAGGCAAGGAAGAAGGAAGGAATAAAAGTACATCACAATAAGCTCTAAGCGCAACGGAGTGTGGAAGTGCGATGGACTAGTTCGCTACTCTCTCCGCTAGCTAGGAAAAAGCTAGAAGCTATTAGATTTATATCTCGGTCGGTCTAACAACACCTCAGAATTCAACAAACTCCAAAGAAACATATCATACTAAGTTAACAAAACACAAACCCTAGCAATCTCAACCAATCTGGAACCATCCTAACATCCCTTGGTCCTCCGTGATCCCTAAACCATATGCCCTACTAGTATACCCTCCGTATCCCTAGGGATATCGTAAGGAGAATGAAAGAAACATCATGAAACCAAAACACCGGATACTGAATACCCAATAACACCCAGAATCAACAAGAACAAAAATCAACCCCCTATACCTAGCAGTGTAGGGTATGAAAACAACAGCCACTACTATGACAAGTGCCTAACCTACCTAGACTATACAGCCACGCCCAGGCCGTATATCTCCAAGCCACATATCCGCTTATGCGCATACCCGCATAATCATAGCACCTGCATATCCGCATACCAACCGAACCGCATTCCTTATAGGCAATCCAACATGAGGAAGAAGAGGTGGGGAAGGTTATTGATAGATGGATTTGGAAGGGGAGAGACTTTGAGTAGGCTGGTCAGTGGAGGGATCTATGGCTATGAGGGTTGCACAGATATCTCAATATTTCTACCCTTGGGTTTGTGGTTGGTGGGGGAGATAAGCGCAGTCATAAGCCTATTCCAGATATTGGTTTCATCCTTTTAAATACATGTAATGTATTGTATCTAATCACAAATTCCCGTGGTTCCCATCACCACCAGCCGCTACGACACAACAACATTGTCATATCTTATTCAGAGGACTTGTTCCAAGATCACATCAGTGATGAATATGGCCATGAGATATCTTGAAATCCGCAAGCTCCATCAGCTCTCTAATCACCCGATTTAAGGACGAAAGTTGCAAAAGAAGAAACAGCCGGAAAGTGAACAAAAGAGCAAATAAATAGCGAATTGCGAGGAGAAATTAGAAAACGTCCTTACCAAGGCCCGTTTACATTTAAATCGACAGAAGTCCTGTTAGTATCAAGCCTTCCCTAGGTGAGTATCTGAGAGAGGATGTCAAGGGGAAAAGCCAAATGTGAAAAGAGATAGGTTTGGATAAAACTCCGGGCGACAGCGAACTAGAGGGCTGATTGGGTGTTTGGTGGGTGTCGGTTCCCTAAAGAGTACCAGGACTTGGGGAACTAGATTGGAGGCGCCGTAGCGTAGGAATTTCAGTTAGTGAGGTAATTATCCGAGGCCTTGGAGGTGGAAGCATTGAAGTCAGACAACCTCAGCGAGCCGTCTGGGCGTACCTATTTGAGCGAGCTAATAACTAAGGTCCGCGATGTCGGCGATATGATCATCATCTTCAAATTGGATCCCTACGGGTGTGAGGGGGTGGCAAAGATACTTTTGGAACGAGAAGACATCAATCCCGACCAAGCAGACACCCGATATGGCGAAAGGCCACTCTCATGGGCGGTCATGAGTGTGCGCCACTCATGTGGGCAGCTGAAAGGGGGTATGCCGGCGTAGCCCAGACGCTTTTACAGCAGGACGATGTCCGCTCCGCAACTCCAGATAACAAGAACGAAACTGCACTGTCGTTGGCTCTCGCCAACGGACGCCATGGGGTTGTAAGGATCCTCCGGGAAATGGACAACGTCAATTCCAACAAAGTTGATTGTAGTGGCCATCCCTTCCATCTACTTCTAAGCCCAGAGACTAATACGCCGTTCGTAGCCACCCACGAGAGTGGTGCCTGGCAATATTTGGTGATTGCACGGTCGTGGTCGACGTCCTCTCGGTTTAAAAGAATCTTTATGACCTCCTCGTGGCCCAGGCGAGAGCAGTCATCTCTACGCAATCCTCTGCATTCACGTCCCATCCCCTCACCTCTAACACACTAGACACTATCCCCTTCCCATAATCCCGAGAAATGCTGCTCCATGGAGTCCTGTAAATCTAGTGGGTCCTAGTGCTGGGTAAAGGTACTGACCCCAGCCTCGACCCCGATTATAATTCAATAATATCAGTTGAGCAGATATATAATCACCAAGTCTATTGAAAAGTCTCAGTGCAAGTGTTTTGATATTTTCCGTCATCCCCCTTCTTGTGTGCCACATCCAGTAGAAAGAAGCATATTCTAGAAGGGGGATTATCGCGGGAGCCGAACAAAGGGTCGGCGAAAGATCTCTGACGCATCTAAAATTGAGATAGGCCAAGCAAACCTTGGCAATTGTTGAGTGAGGAGGACTCTGGAATAGGGTTGGATCACGAGAGAGATACTCCTGAAGAGTAAACTGCACCAGTCGGACTGTGGATGAGGACGCCTCAATTATGACAAGGCCCAGACAAGATGCTAGGAGTGTCCGTGAGGCAGGAACATTTTCCGGATACAGATCCGTAGATCCTATCTCCACCCTCAAGGCATGGCGGAGCTCCTGGCCTTGTATTGGCCGCTCAGAATGCAACACCCACATCAGGAATTTCATCCCGAGCACTGATTTATATCCCTTCTGCGCTCTCAGCCGTGTTAGAGTTGTTGTGTAGGCATCATCCAATCCATTGCCATGTGTCATCTTGTCAAGTTTCTTTCTTCTCTGATGAACTGTCACCTAGCCTAGGATACTGTCGATATTCAGCGAAACCAGGAGGAATTTACACATAATCATCAGTAAGTATACATCCTTAATAGAGTGGAAACGAGAGATGGTCGTACGTACATATCTGATATTTTTTCCATGATAGCCTTCACAATATCTACCCGTAAATCATGGGTCATCGCCTCCGGCTCAGCATCCCTGTCTAACCTCTTCTCCACATAATTCCAGATATCGTCCGGATTAGGGTTCATGGGTTATCACAACTGCCGTGGAGAAATATCTTCGAACTTCATCCCCAACATAGGGCCTCCCAGTGAGGAATATTCTGGTACTTGTGGACTCCCGAACAATGTCTCTCAGAGACTCGACAAGCTCTGACAGGCACTTCGGCAAACACTCGTCCAAAGCATCGATACAAATGAAAACATTGGGTAGCGAAGAAATAGCAATCTTCAACAAATTCATGAGATTCGCAAGTCGAAGCCCTCTACCGCCAAACTCCGCCTTCGCTTCTTGAAAAGCCTTGCGTAGATAATTCGGGATGCTCCCCCTGCCTACTAGCTATTTCAAAATAGCGCCCATGATGTTGGTAATGGTCTGGTCTTGCTGGGAGAGGAAGTCGAGATATATGCCCGCGGTGGCAATATTTTCCTTCTTTGCATGATCGCACAGGCTGTCGATTACCAAGGAACTAGTATTTCTGGCCGTGAGCGGTATTCGCTTCTTTCAAAAAATCCTGCCTCTTACCTCAGATATGTCTTTCCTACTCCAGGATTCCCAGAGCAAAACAAGATAGCCTTTTCGGCTCCAACCTCACTGCTCCTCCACTCCCGAAACTCTCTCGTTTCTAGAAACCAATCGCCCACACCATCGAACTGGTCGGTGCGCACACCTTGATGTCTATTATTTGGCTCTAGTGGAGAGAGCCAACGCATAATTTGCGCATCCTCGTCCAACTTGTAGAAGGTGTTGAAATATTAGAACGACCTACACCGCGATGGGAGGGGTATAAATTTTCTCTGAGTTCTCAAATAACTTTTAGAGCTGAACAAAAGAGCAGAGAAGGTGAGGCTTGTTGTGCGACAATCTGTGCCCAATCACCCCCATGCCAAGGAAATACAAAGGCAATGAAGGCTTCGAGAAATTCCGTTACTGACACTAAGCTCCCCATTATAAGTAAAATACGATGGCCAATATATCTCTGCCCTGTATTTAAGACCCCTCTGTTCCATAGCAAACAAGGAAGGACATTCCCCTCCACACCTTACACGAGAGGCCTCCCGCAGTATTACTAACGCCTATCATTCACACAGTATGGGCGCAGAGAGCTGGTACTGTCTTGGCTAATATCGCGGGTAATTTTTGTTGATTTGAACCGAGCAGCTCTCCCTTTAGTCTAACCAAAGACACATGCTAACCTCTCACCCGGAGGGCTAAACCTAATCAAAAGCTTTCCTATGCAAAATCTCACCCGAGTACACTGACTACGGTACGCCCGTTGACCCCACATCAGTTAAATTCCTACCAATGGTCATGAGCCCGTCTCACAGCACAAAAGACTATCCAACACAAGAGATGGACTAAAATGAAAACTGAATCACAGCTGCTCACTCGACTCTGTAGAATCTAGGAGCACTGCAAGGAACAGTTGCGCTTCCTGATAACCTGCGAATAGAATAGAGCGGAATTGCATGAGTGAGATTGAATGACTGAAATGATTATCTGTGAGGCTGGGAAAGTCTAGTATCGTAAGGTCTCCAGCCACCCTAAACCTCTTAAAGGTCGGTGACAACTGTTCACCAACAGCACTTACGGGATAAAACTTGAACTTCCATTATCATGGGATCTCCGAATAGCGCTATCGTACCATATTGGTAAGTCTACTATTGTGTAGTGCATAACTAGTGCAGGTCTAACTGTCCATTATAGCGGATTCCATAAGGCATCATGACCTGAGTTTGACCGGATTGAACCTGTATGTCTACACAATCTTGATCTTCCACTACTAGCATGCACCCTGGCGATACGCCATATGCACAATATACCTCTTTAGCAGATATATCTTTGCAAACCTTCCTCGGAAAATGGGGAAGGCAATTCTTGGCTGAGAAGCACGAGTACTCAAGTAATATTTGTAAAACTACTAGTATCATCTCATCTACACCATCCCACCCCCCAAGCTCTCTCTCCACGGATTAATCAGATCGTTCATTCCACGATCTAGAAAATCCCCAGTGGCACTAAACATCCGCCAATAGGCACCGCGCGTGTCTTTGTCTTATATGATACCTTCCAATAATTCCACCGGTTCCCCAACCCCACCTATTATCCTAGCTTGAATTGCTCTGATATTGCCCTCACGTCTCGCTAACAATGCCTCATAACTCCGCGAAAACACGTTCTGGATGCCTTGATGTGCATCACCCGTGGCGGTTGTGGTAAACATAATACAATGTCTGATAATCAGCAGGTGATTTCAGCATAAGGAGTGAGCAAATCAGCATCTGTCTATGTGTGGAGGGGGTCTATGTGTCACGTGCCTTAGGCAAATGCAGAGCCGCGCCAAGCCTCGCGGGTGCGCGCGATCACGGTCGTTCTTGCTCTTGAAGGCTCCCAGGAGAAAGAGTTGAGCCTTTCAGCAACCCCGGTAATGGGAATAGCCTTTCCCAGCCAGAATATCGGCAGCAAAAGCAGCACTACTTCCATCCTTCTTCTTGCGAGGAGCTTCGCAGACACCACAATTGAAGTCACTCTCAGACTTCTAACCCCAAGCATCTACAACAGTCTTAGCAGTGCAACATCAATCTCCGCATCGCTCCGTCAATCCACACAGAGACATTCCGGCATCCGTTTTTCTGCCCCGCTAACACCCTACTATCTTCCTGCTAACCAGTTGCACTGCCAGCACAAGGCGCCACCTCCCCATTCCATCGCACTAGGCCAGCGTCCACCATGAGAACCCAGCATCGCAACACGCCCTCTTGTCTTCTGGGCCAGGAACCCCGCACTCTAGCCAGTGCCGTTCCCTCGACCCTCAGCACCCGACACACCCACTCCCTGCCTCCCGATCCTATTCCTAGTCCTACTCGAAAACTACTAGTGAAATGTGTGCCCCGGGCAAGACGGTAGCATGGACAACCTCTGTCTCTGCATGGTTCTGACCTGTTACGAGACATCGCCCTGGCAGGCGTTAAGTTACCAGCAGCGAGCACAAGGGACTTGTTGGCGCCAAGATGGTAGTGGCCCTCCTGCGCCCTGAGAAGGGGGGAAGCTCTCGAGCAAAGTGTCTAATGGAGAGCTTTGTCCTTATGGCAAGGCTCGCGCGTTCGCAGGATGACCCTCAAGTAGTCGCAGATTACAAATATTCTTTGGGAGGAGGTTCCGCATCAGCTGGGTTGTTCAGTCACAGCGAAGGGAGGATATAATAAAGGGACAAACGCCCAGGAAGCTGCTGGAAGGGCTCTCACTCACTCACCGAGAACTAGATGGATAGCCTGTGGAAGTTAGGCATTGAGGGTCCGGTGGATCTGCTCGCACTAGCGACGTTTCCTGGAAGAATTCCGTGATTCGTGTGTTTCTGGGGTAGCTACAGTATATCAAGGTGGGTTAGATGCATAGGTAAGGTGGTGGGTGTTATTAGCGGCAAAACTAATGCATGGCCCGACATCCCTCCAAGTCACCGGAATAGGAAATAGACAAGCCATCCACTCATGGTAAAATTTCATAGTTTCACCGCCCCGGTTCTTGTGAGTACTACAGCAACCTGGGCCACTGACCCATAACTTGCCTTTCGGAGGCTTTCAAAAATGTTGAGTTGGGTAGGTATTACGAGGCGCGAGGCAGGGAAGGTTGAGGAAGTTTCTGACGGACAGATTAGGAAGGGGAGACCCTTCAAGTTGACGAATCGGTGAAGTGATTTATCCCTGAGCCGTCGCGCTGTTACCCCCATCTTTTGCCCTTTCAGTTTTGGCAGGTGGAGAAGTTACGCGCTATGATGAGCCTATTCCACATGTTCGCTTCTTCCTCTTTTTTATCCCTTTTTCCCTCTTCAGGTTGAACTTGTCGATATAATGCCGTATTTTTACTAAATGAATACAATATCCTGTTCCTAATCATAAAATACCCTGGCTCCATCACTATTAGCCATTTTGACATGACAACTTTGTCATATCTTATTCATAGGACTTGTTCCCAGACCACATTAGTTATGAATATGCCCATAGAAATCCTTGAAATCTACAAACTCCATCAGCTCTCTAATCACTTGGTTCGGAGATGAAGAAATGGACAGAGAACAAAAAAAAAAAAGGTGGATAGATGACGGGCGGCGGAAGAAACCAGAAAATATCCTTATCAAAGCCTATTTACATTTAAATTGAGGGAGGTCATTCTCTCCCCTGGAAAGCACTTAAGGCAGGATGGAAAGAGGGAGAGCGAAAGGTGGAATGGGGGAGGCTACGACAAAACTCCCATTGACTGCGGGTAGGGGGGCTGATTTGGTGGTAGGATGGGCGGTGATGGTCCTGAGGGGGTAGCACGTCTTAGAGAGGGGATCATTGGAGTTTGATAATTGCAGGATAGGGGCGATAGGATCGAGAGCTAGCTCCTGAGGTCCGCGTTGTCGGTTCTATTGTCATCCATATCTACTATGTACAGACTCCAGACATGGTGAGTGATGAACGGCCATTGCAATGAATGACATCGGAATTGGCATGCTCCCGTTCCTGTAGGATCTTCACAACTCCATGATGTCCTTTGGAGAGAGCCAGTGACAGTGGTGTTTGGTTTTGGTTATCAGGAGTGGAAGTGAGGATATTGTTCCGCTGCCCGAGCATGTTAACTATCTCCTCATTCCCGCTCTCAGCCACCAAGCTGAGCGGTGTTCGGCCATATTTGGTGTCTTCCAGTTTAAGATTGGTGTCCTCTTGGTGCAAAAACATCTTTACCACCTCTTTGTGCTCTCTGACGGATGCCTAGGTGAGAGCCGTTATCCCCATGCAATTGTGCGCATTACCGTCCCCTCCCTCCATCCTCAATACTGTGGAAACTATCTCCGCGATCCTGAGAAACGCTGCCCTGTGGAGTCCTGTAAATCTCGTAGATCCTCCGGCCCCGTAAAAGTATGGACCCTCAATTCTCTCCCAGTTATAACTTAGTGAAATAACAGTAGTTGAGTGGATATATGCTTGTCAAATCTATCCAGAAGCCTTAGTGCGAGCATTTTGACATTTTCCACGATTCCCCTTCTTGCATGCCCCCCCCGGTGAACGGAAGCATATTACAGAAGGGGGGTTGTTAGAGGGGGGGCAGAGGAGTGTTGGTGGAAGATCTCGGAAGCATCCAAAATTGAGGTAAGTCAAGCAAACCACCGCAATTGTCGAGTCAGACTATGAAATAGGGTCGGATCATGGGAGAGATGCTCCTAAAGAGTAAAGTGCACCGGTCGGACTGTGGACGAGGATTCCTCAACTGTGACAAGGCCTAGACAAGATGCTACAAGCGTCCGTAACGCAGGAACATTTTCCGGATCAAGATCGCTGGATCCTATCTTTACTCCCAAGACATGACGCGGCGCCTGGACTTGAATTGGCCTCTCCGAATACAAAACCCACATCAGGGCTTTCATGCCGAGTACTGATTTATATCCCTTCTGCGCTCTCACCCACCTTAGATTTGCTGTGTAGGCATCATCCAATCCATTTCCCTGTCTCATCTTGTCAAGTTTCTTTCTTCTCTGACGAACTGTCACCTCGCCTAGGATAGTGTTGATATTCAGCAAAACAAGGAGGAATCTTCACACAATCGTTGGTAAGTATACATCCTTGATGGAGTTGAACTGCTAAATGGTCGTATGTACATATCGGATACCCCTTCCATGATAGCCCACACAATATCCGCCCATAAATCATTGCTCATCGCCTCAGGCTCCGCATTCCTGCCTAGCCTCATCTCCACATAATTCCGGACATCATCGCTCTTAGGACTGATGGGTATCACAACTGCCTTGGTGAAATGTCTTCGAACATCATCCCCGACATGGGGCCTCCCAGTGAGGAATGTTCTGGTACTAGGGGACACCTGAATAATGTCTCTCAGGCACTCGAGAAGCTCCGGCAGGCAATTCGGCAAACACTCGTCCAAGGTGTCAATACAGATGATGATCTTGGGTAGCGAAGCAATAGCAATCTTCAACATTACCATGAGATTTACAGGCCGCAGCCCTCTGCGACCAAACTCCACCTTCGATTCTTGAAACGCCTCGCGTATATAATTCGGGATGCTCTTCCTGCCTGCTAGCTGCTTGAAAATAGCACCCATGACATTGGTGATGGTTTGGTCTTGCTGTGAAAGGAAGTCGAGATACAAGCCTACGACAGCGATATTTTCCTTCTTGGCCTGATCGCACAGGCTGTCAATGACCAAGGAACTAGTATTTCTGGCCGTTAGTGGTGTTCGCTTCATTCAAAGAATCCCACCTCTTACCTCAGATATGTCTTTCCCACACCTGGATTCCTGGCGCAAAACAAGACAGCCTTGTGGGCTCCACCCTCACTACTCCTCCACTCCCGAAACTCACTAGTTTCTAAAAACCAATCCCCTACACCGTTGAACCAGTCGGTGTGGACACCTTGGTGTCTGTTATTTGCTACCAGTGGAGAGAGAGCCAGCGCATGATTTGCACATCCTCGTCTGACTTGTAGAAGTTGTTGAAACTACCTGTAATGTTACCGGAGTGGAAATTTCCGCCGCCCATATTGACCGATATTTGTGCCATGATATTCTCTCCCCGAGTTTGAGTGGATGTGGAGTACTGAAGCTAGCAATATGGCGATGGAGGGAGTTTATGTGAGTCAAGCTGAGGAAGAAGAGAGATATGAGAGTTATTATGCAACAATCTCTGCCCAATCATCCCCATGCAAAGGCGGTGGAAGCTAGAGGCTTCGAGAAATTTCCAGCCCCGATACCAACGCTAAGCTGATGATTACTGATAGAATACAATATTCCAATCTTGCATAAAGTTCACTCACTGCACTATTTTCCACGATATCGCCCTGCTGACATAACCAGCCATATTCATTGATACATAGCACACCGTCCAATTATTCAAGTTTTTACAGTAATCAGCTAACTTACTCGAGAAGTTTGCTCTCCGGAAAGAGAGCTGATAGCTATTATACCCGAGTTCTCCGCTAGGACGACAATCCCAGGCCCCTACCAGCCCCTCTGATGCCACGACAAGACCTACGACTACCGGTATTAAATGAATCCCATATTCCAGACGGTGCGCAGCAGGCAGCCCCGCTGCCTTGAATCCGGCACTCGAGAACTCAGTGTGTATTCTAGGAGAATGTGGCTCGTGTAATTTCGACTCTGTGCTTTGCACTGAACACTTCCCTGGACATATCCTTAGGTAGGAATATTAGCAATACGCAGGCTATAGAGTTATTGAAGAAGAAGAAACACTTTCAAGGTGCTCTCTCGTAAACCTTTAAATAGAGGCGGTGCGGGAAGCATATCTCGACAGAATTGAAGTATGATACTGGTGGAACTGGAATGTGTATCATACCGGTATTGATGGATCGTGCTCGGGCACATTACTGAGGCCTATCATTGACTGTCCAACAGCAGGGGCACAGCGAAGCGGCACTGTCAGTGAGTCTTGGCTAAAATTAGCAGTTAAGGCTGATTCAAACTGAGCTGACTCTCCCTTTCACTGAGGGCACATGCCATCCTCTCACTCGGATGGCTAAACCTAAACTAGAAGCTTTCCTATGATATGATAATTAATTCAAAATCTCATACTAATTACGCCCGTTGACCCTAAAGCTCTATCAATCGCATGATGAGCCCATCCCGCAACCCAACAAACTATTCAACACAAGAGACAACTAAAAATCAAAACCGTAGTCACAGCTGTTCACTCGACTCTGCTGAATTTGAGAGTGCTGTTGGTCGAGCTTCCTGATCTCTTACGATTGGAATTGAGCGGAATGGCATGAATTGGATTGAATTGAATGGCTGAAATGGTTTGCCTGTGAGACGGGGAAAGCTTAGCATATAACTTAGAATAGGAGGTTAGACTACCTGCAACCTTGAGGTTGAGAAAAATATTTAAGGGATAGATATTCTCACGTGAGCCAAACTATATTTTTTTCTCTTTTCCTTTTCTCCAGAGACAGCAGCGTCTTCTCAGATAAAGTTAGAACTCAGATCTCACAAAGTCTGGCCCATATGTCCCTGAGAATAAATACGTTCCGGAAGCTTTCGTGCGCATTGCCCGAGGCGGCAGTTGTGGTAAACACAATAAAATGTCCAATACGGTAGTCAGCTGGTGATTTCGGTATAAGGCGGGAGTGAATTTATCAGCATCGTGAGATGCAGCACGGGGGTGGTGTTCTGAAGGCTTGTGTCTTCGGCAAATACAGAGCCGCACTGCACGCCAAGCCTCGCTGCTGTGAGTCTGACTCTTTGAGGCTCTTGCAAGGAATGCTTAGAGCATTTTACACCCCCAACAGCAACAACCCTGATGACTGGAATAACCTTTCCAGCTGGAATATCAGCAGCAGAAACAGCACTACTATACTTCCTTCTCCTCCTGCCGGGAGCCTGGGAGACGCCACAATTGAAGCCACTCTCGGACTCGTAACGCGGAGCATCTGCAATAGTTTTAGCAGCACAACATCAATCTTCGTATCCCCCCTTCACTCCATCAGAGGTACTCTAGCGTCCGTTTACCTGCCCCGCTAGCTCCCTACTATCTTCTTGCTAACTCATTTCACTGCCAGCTGAGGACACCTCCGGACCATTCCATCGCACTGGTCTAGACTCCACTTCGAGGATCGGCACCGCAGCACTCCTGCTCTTCTCTACCTGCAACCCCATGCTCTAGCTAGTACTGTGCCCGCGGCCCTCAGCACACCAAACACGGTCCCTCCCCGCCTCCCAGTCCTATTCCGAGCTCTATTCAAAAACCACCAGGGAAAGGCGTAGCTCATACAAGACGGCAACGAGGACGGCCACCATCTCTATGCGATTCTGACCTGTGTACTGGACATCGGCCTGATGGTGGTTAAATCGTTAGCCGTGAGCACAAGGGAGCGTTAGCCGTCGAGATATCGCTGGCTCTTCTACGGGAAAGTGACAGGAACCCTGGGGGAAAGAGTCTCATGAAGAACTTCGTTCTCATGGCAGGGCTCGCGCGTTCGCGGGATTAGCCTCCAAGTAGTCGCGGACAATAAAGATCCTTTGGGAGGAGGTTCCGCATCATCTAGCTTATTTGGTTTTGGCGAGGGGGGGATATAATAAAGTGGCACCTTGGAAGTTGCTGGAAGGACTCTCACTCACAGGCAGCTAGATGAATAAAATGCACAGGTTAGGGGTTATGGGTCCCGTGGATCTGCTCGCGCTAGGAACGTTTCCTGGAGGAATGTCGTGGTTCGAGTGTTTCTGCGGTAGCTATCTCACACCAGGTTGGTGGCTGGATAAGGTGCGGGTGTCTTTGGCGGCAACTCCTAGGGGTGGGCTCTACCTTTCTCCAAGTCTCCAGAATAGGAAATCGACACGCGATCTACTCATGGTATTATTTCATAGTTTCAGAGCACTGGTTCTTGTGAGCACCACCGCAACCTAGACCCCCGACTCATGATTTGTGTTCTGGAGGCTTTGAAAAACACTGAGTAAGGCATTACGAGGCGCGAGAGAGGAAGTTGAGAAGGTTACTGATGCATGAATTAGCAAGGGGAGAGGCTTTGAGTTTGTGGGTTGGTGAAGTGATTTATTACTACGAGTACCGCACCGATCTCTCAATTGTTTCCTTGGGTTTTTGGCTGCCGGGCAATATAAGCGCTATCATGAGCCTATTCCACAAATCCAGTCCTTCCTTTTTCTTTCTCGATTTTTGCCCTTCTAAGTTAAACTTATCGATACGATGCCACATTTCCTCGCTATATGCATACAATATCCTGTACCTAATCATAAATACTTGTGGTTCCCATCCTACCAGCTATTCTGACACGACAACTTTCTTATATCCAATCCAGCGGACATGCCCTGGGAACAAATCAGTCATGAATATGCCTATAAGAACGCTTGAAATTTGCGAACTCCTCCAGACCTGTAATCTCCGGATTTAGAAACAAAAGCACCAAGGGAAGAAACAGGCGAAGAAGAAGAAAAGAAAAACATAGCAGATGAATAACTTAGTAAAGAGCCAGAAGAAACTAGAAAAATACCCTTATTAAAATCCAATTTGCATATAAATCACGGAGGTCTTGCCTATACCAATCCGCCTTCAGGCAAGATTTTAAGAAAGGATATAAAGGGGGAAAGCGGAAATGAAAATGTGATGGGCTATGACAAAATCTGATCGACTGTGACCAAGGGGACGGATCGTGTGTTGAGATATAAGCTAGCCTTTCTTGATGGGGGGCTAGGACTTTAGGGACCAGACAGGAGGTTGTTGGGATAGCCCGGGTGGTTCGGTTGGGGGAGGCCGCTATCCGTGGACAGAGGCAGAATCATTGAGGCCCAATAATTTCGGTCGGTAGTCGGGGTCTGGCGATAGGGGTGCGGGCTGGCTATTAAGATTCGCGATGTTGGTGTTATGATTGCCATATCTGAATTGCAACTCTACTGCGTATTAGTCCCTAGGCCCGGCTGGCGGGAGGGACCAACAGCCCCAAGAATAAACTGTGCCAGAATGGGCCTCGTCCCACTTCGGTATGAAAATACCGGTATTGTGATATCAAAGGCGTTGCAACGTGATAACTTTGCTAGCTCTGAGATTTGAACGCAATATAGTTAAGACTTTAAGATAGAATTCCTAGCTTGCGCTTTCGAGACAATCTATATCTAAGGGAATAAACCTCCTCTATATATACCTATTTCCAGTCACGTGCTCCACTTAGACCAAGGAAATATCTATAAGTCTTACATGGTTGCATAGATGTGTAGTTCTCGCTTACACCTATATGCGACCGTACAGGATAACGAAATCGTACATTTTAACACCATAGGATCTTCGCGGCTCTATAATGTCCGTTAGAGAGAGCCAAAGACAGTGGGGTTTGGTTCTGGTTATCTGGAGTGGCAGGGTGGATATCCCACCGTTGCAAAAGAAGCTTTACAACCCCCGCTCATCCCCGTTCTTATGATAGCCGCCCAGAAGAGTGGTGTGCGGCCAAATTTGTTGTCTGCCTGGTTGGGATTGACGCCCTCCCGTTCTAAAAGCATCTTCACAACCTCCTTATGCCCACTCATAGCCGCCCTCGTGAGTGGCATATGGCCACCCCAGTATCCGGAATCTGCCTGGTTGGGGTTGACATCCTCCCGTTCTAAAAGCATCTTCACTGTGAATTCAAAAAAAGATTTGACAGCCATACTCGACCTGTTGTCCAGGATCACTCGTTGTCTCGGACAGATTCTTTAGATTTTGGTCATCCGGGATAGCGAGGTGTTACTGTATTTAAATTACTCCATCTTGGTCTTCCAGATTTATCATAGTGTGCTCTAGATTTATGATGCCCCCAAGGGCCGTTGGAAATATGGAGGCTTACAGGTTACAACCAAGTACCTCAGCTGAATACAAGTGAAAGTAATTCAGGCGACCTCAACAACAGAAAGAAATAAAATACACTTAAAATGTTGTATACCATCTTTTAGCATCAATGACAACCCTCATCCTCTGTGGTATGCTCTTTGCTAGATTCTCAATATTCTCAATCTAGTAACTTTCACCGATCTTCCGCTGTGGTACTTGGTTGTGACACAAAGGGGCTCGCATTTTTTTGACACCGCGCAGTACAGACCACACTAATTTCCGCAATCTTCAGCCGTAGGCGGTCGAACTTGCTGGTAGTGTTTCCCCAATCCTCCTCGCATTTGTTGCGATGGTGGCTAGTATGTTGGACTGTTAAACCCGGTGCCCCCCACAGGGACCACTGCTGGAGAATAAATAGCCTCTAGAAAAATATAAAAGAGATGGCTTCCAGTACCTGCCTTCCAACACCAGAGTTGACTCGAGCAGACCGAAACAACTAAAACGAGCTCCGCTATGACAAGGGGGGGATAAGAAGCACAAATACTAGCACGCTATAGCATTCGGAGGTTACGAGGATACTACTATAGCAAAGTAGTGCTCACATTAAACAGCTGAAATGATGGGTAGCCGAACACCGCTCTGGTGGGCCGCTATGAATTGGCATGAGGAAGTCGTGAGGATACTGCTAGGGCAGAGCAAGGTCAATCCCCAGTGCGCCGACGAAGATGGCCGAACACCGCTGTCAAGGGCCGCTGGGAACGGCCATGAAGGAGTCGTGAAGATACCTCTGGAAAAGGAATGATGTTGATCCTGACGCAGTTGATGGATATGACGGAACACCGCTCTGGTGGGCCTCTATGAATAGATATGAGGAAGTCGTGAGGGTACTGCTAGGGCAGAGCAACGTCAATCCCCGGTGGGCCGACGAAGACGGCCAAACACCGCTCTCAAGAGCCGTGGTGAACTGGCATGAAGGAGTCATGAAGATACTGCTAGAACGGAATGATGTTGATCCCGACGCAGCTGATATATATGACAGAACACCACTCTGGTGGGCCGCTGTGAGAGGGCATGAAGGAGTGGTAAGGGTACTGCTGGGGCAGGGCAAGGTTAATCCCCAGCGAACAGACGAAGATGGCGCAACACCGCTGTCAGCGACTGCTAGGAACGGGCACGTAGGAGTTGTGAAGATACTACAGGAATGGAATGATATCGATCCAAATACGGTTGATAAATATTACGTAACGCCGCTCTTGTGGGCCGCTTGGGGCGGGCACGTAGGAATCATGAAGATACTACTGGAACGGAATGATATCGATCCCAACACAATTGATAAATATTACAGAACGCCGCTCTTGTGGGCCTCTTGGGGCGGGTTTGCTACAGTGGTGAGGATACTCTTAGAGCAAAGTAAGATCAATCCCCAGGGTGCCGACGATCGTGGTAGAATACCGCTGTCATGGGCAGCGGCGAAAGGGCACGATGGAGTTGTGATGATGCTACTGGAACGGAATGATGTTGATCCTGGCCTCGCGGACCAAGCTTGCCGAACACCGCTCTCTCGTTTGCCGCCGGGATTGGACATGTAGGAGTTGTGGGGATACTACTGGGACATTACAGGGTCAATCCTAATACAGGTGACAAACGAGGCCGGACACCACTATGGTGGGCAGCGCGGTATGGACATACTGGAGTGGTGAGGATGCTATCCTCCACAGCTGTGCAGTTTGGACATGAGGCGACCGTGGAGCTACTACTGGAACGGGACAACCTCTCTTATGATATAGCAGACAAACAATGCCGGACGCCGCTCTTGTGGGCTGTGGCGCTTGGGTTGCGTATTACTATTGGTGATGAGTCCGACACAAAAGCGCCACTGTGATTTCCCCTCCGCTACAGAATTGGTAGTGGTGGACCAAGCCGACACATTGCTCATGCAAAATTGGGATCACCTAGAGCATATCTTCAAACACCTCAATTTGATACCCAAGGACCCGCATGGTTGTGACTTTGGGCGCGTGCGGAACTGGTGTTTAGACACTAATGCAAAATACTTCAGTCAGGTGTTGGTGCTCGGTGGGATTGTGACACCGGAGATGATGAAGTTGTTTAATCAGAGTAAGTTAAATGCTGCCGGGAAAGCGAAGACTCAAGCAGAGTATGCAGGGTGTATGATTGATTTGGGGGTTCAAGTTCGACAGGCAATGCCCCCTTCCGCTCCTAACCCATCAGTTCCTCTTACTAACTACAATATTACAGACATTCACAAGAATAGATCCCACAACCTCAGCCGCCGACCCAGACTTCCGCTTCAACTTCTTCACAAAAGCAGTCCTACCCTCACTCCTCCGAGACACCTCCACAACACCCGTATCCCCGTCGGAGCCATCTCGTAAGAAACACCCGTCTCCTCCGTCGCGCGGGCACAGTCACATTTTTTCACTGACCATCACTCGCTTCTTCTTTACAGTGGGCGAGCGCACCACTTCCGCCGCTACGAGACCCGCGGAATCACAAGGGTGGTATTCTACTCCCTGCCGGAAGACTCCCTTTTCTACCACGAGATGGCGGGTGGCTTTATTAGGTGGAGCAGTGGCCACGGGAGGGTTACGGAGCAGTCGAAGGTACTTGTGATATTCTCCAAGTGAGATGCTATAAGCTGGAGAGGGTCTTTGGTAGCAAGAGGGTCAGGGTTGTGTGTACTCGTACGGATAAAGGTTACACATTTGAGTTTGTTTGATGGGCCACAGTGATTGTGTGATGGATATTTAAAAGCACCCGAGTACCCGTGAAAACACCGGAAATCTGCTATTACCGTATTATCTCGACAAATTCGCTATCTCCGTACAGGGTTCTAATCTCCATACCGAGAGGATACCCCCCTAATAAAGCCTAATTCTCAACGTAAAAGGAATAGGAGAATTGCGCCAACCCCCGCCTACCGGTTCAAGAGTGACTAACAAAGCCTTCCTATTCCTTTTTTGTTGATAACTAACTTTAGGCTTTATTAGGGGCAGATGCTCTTGGTGTGGAGATTAGAACCCTGTACGGATATAGCGAATTTGACGAGATAATACGGTAGATTGTTAGCGGAGATCAGTTTATCAGCCCACAATGGGTTTATCCTGGCAGGTTAATAGAGCTGTGAATTCTAGTTAACGAGATCCAACACGTCCAGTGGGCTGATCTCATGCCATGTCGGGAAAACTCTAATCCTTCTTAGGGGCTTTTGACTCAGAATCCAGAGATTACCCCAAAATCTGGGGGCTGTTGCACCATGATTTAGCAGTTATGATAACCGGTCTCATCTATGGTAATTATTCACCTACCGGTACTGTATTAACTTGAGAACGGTTTGCTATGTTACCTAGTCAAAAATTCCCTACTTTGCAAAAAAGGCGAAGAACACTGTAAAACAAGAGGGGGGGAACTCCAACGGCGTGGCATGCGGCAGTTGACTCTTATTCAAGTTAATATGGTATTGTGGGTTTAGAGCGGGCTTCGCATGCGCGGCTTGCCACGAGAATCCTTGGGATATGATACCGGTGGAATACACTTTTATTCTATCTGAATAACACTTTATAATGTTCCACAGTTTATCTATCGTACAGGAGGAGCGGAGAAAAGGAAGAAAGGAAAAACAGGCGGGCAAGAATTCACAGCTGACGAGGCAATTAGCAATGATAAGATGAAAACTGCAAGCTATAAATTGGATATTTCTCACAGAAATTGGACCAGCTCCCCCTACGGGCTAAACTCTACTTTGTAAATAAACTTGTGAATCCAAGGGAGTAAAAAAAAATCTTGAGGGAGGTTGGCGTAAGTATGGTGACATACGTGCATCCCCGCACCCATCTCATTGGATTTCTTCGTCTGGAAGGGGGGCGTCCGTAGGCATTTACTGTGAGTAACGAACTCTGAAATGGAAGGATGATGATTTTGACGAGGCAGCATTTCTTACGCTTCAAATCGCGCTGGGGGGTGCCGCTTCGCGCGGCTGTAGGAGCACTGCTACCCTGGTATGGCCACGCCAAGTAGCGCGCGAGAATGGTGTTTCGCCGAAATTATCTAGTTTGTAGGGGTCGACATCTTCCCGTATGAGTAGTATTTTCACCACTTCCTTGCTTGAGCAGCAGCATGCGAGAGCGGTGTTTGGCCAAGGTCGTCTGGTTTGTCGGGGTTTACCTCTTCCCGCATGAGAAGTATTTTCACCACTTCCTCGCATCCTCGAGCAGCAGCATGCGAGAGCGGTGTTTGGCCGTCATCATCCACTCTGTCGGGGATGACTTCTCTCTGCTCGAGTAGTACCTTCACCACTTCCTCGTGCCCACACCAAGCAGCGAACGTGAGTCGAGTTTGGCCGAAATTATCTGGCTTGTCGGGATTGACCTCTTCCCGCCCCAGTAACATTTTAACCACTTCCTCCTGCCCATTCCAAGCGGCACGAAAGAGCGGCGTTCGGTGGAGATGATCTGGCCTGTTGGGGTTAACATCTTCCTGCTCGAGTAGTATTTTCACCACTTCCTTGTGTCCACCCAACACGGCATTCAAGAGTGGTGTTTGGCCGTAATTACTTGGCCGGTAGGGGCTGAGCTCCTCCTGCATGAGTAGCATTTTCACCACCCCCTCGCGTCCGTAGAAAGCGGTGTGGGAGAGCGGTGTTTCGCCGAAATCATCTGGCTTGTCGGGATCAACCTCTTCCCGCCCTAGTAGTATTTTCACCGCTTCCTCATGTCCATGACTAGCAGCATGTGAGAGCAGAGTTTGGCCTCGATTATCTGGTTTGTCGGGATTGACCTCTTCCTGCCGGAGCAGAATTTCCATCACCCCGATATGCCCATTATGAGCAGCCCATGCAAGTGGCGTGTACCCCCAGAAATCTCTTTCATCGGCATCACCGCACTCCATCTCTGTCAAGGCAACCGCAAGCTGATCAATTCCGAAAAATGATGCGCAGTGCAGTCCACTGAACGCAGAACAAGCGTTAAAATCCCCAATGCTTAGGTGTTTTGTTTGCCCTAAGAGCAATTTAATAGATATGTGGCCATCATACTCCTGAAATAGATCCAGCGCAAGTGATCCCGCGTAGTCAGAGAGTTTCTTTTTCGTATGGACTCCCCAGTAGACAGAACAATATTCCAGAAAGGGTGTGTCCTGGGTGTTAGGAAAGGGGTTGGCGGAAAGGACCTTGACCTGTCGAGAATTTAGATAGGTCAAGCAGGTTTCTGCTATTGTCGAGTGAGGTTCACTGAAAATATGGAGATGAGCGGAAAGATACTCCTGAAGAGTAAAGTGAACCAGCCGCACAGCTGATCCCTCCTTATCAACAGTAATAAGTCCTTGACAGCAGCCCATCACTGTCGAAATCGAAGGAACGTTGCCAGTACGAAAATATGTGGAGCCTAGCTCAAGCGCTAAAGCGTGACAGAGCTCACTCACCCCTAGCAGTCGTTCTGCATGACTGATCCACATTAGAGCCACCATCCCGAGTCTCGATTTATCCCCACCCTGGGCCTTTATCCGTTCTATCGTCGCATCGTAAGCATCTCCCAACCCCAATCCATCTGTAATTTTGCTGAATCTTTCCCGTCTCCGATGGATTGTCGATTCTTGCAAGATTGCCTCCGTGTTTAAAGAGACAAGTAGAAACCTAGATATATCTGTTAGTGGATAATATGGGGTAGGATTCCTAATATCATTTCTCCACGTACATTTCTGATATACTTTCGGGAATCTTCTCTAAAATATCGGCCTCTAGACGCATGTCCATGGCATCCGGGGTTTCGCCCTCACTCAGCCTAACACGAAGGTATCTGATGATATCGTCTTTGCAGGACCTTATTGATACACTTATCACTCGTCCGGCAAGACGCCTTTCGATCTCAGCCCAAACATGGGGCCTTCCAGTCACAAATATTCGTGTGCCTGGGGACTTCTCAAGGATTTGTTTTAGAGAATCGAGGATCTTGACTCGATGCACTGCCCCACATTCGTCTAGGGCGTCAATACACATAAATGTGGGCTGTGAGGACATGATCGCCTGCAGCATCTTCACGATATCAGGAAGTCGCAGCGCCCTTCCACCAATGGTATTTTTATGCTCTTGAAAGGCGCGTGATATTTCCTCCGGAATCCTTTCCATCCCGATAACGGCCTGCTTCAGTAAGGAGCCCAGCATGCTCGTCGCGGACTGTTCCTTTCGGGTGGCGAAGTCGAAGTAGAAGCACATAACGGCAGTGTCTTCTCTCCCGGCTTGATCACACAGCCTGTCCACTACCAGCGAACTGACACCATAACCTGTTAGCGCTACCGGTCTGTCTCTTCCCCGGAGAATAGTATTTCTTACCTGATAAAAGTTTTACCAACCCCCGGATTCCCATAACAAAACAGAACCGCCTTATCGGCTTCACCTTCCCCACTACAATCATACCAGCTTCTAAATTCCTCGGTTTGTATGAGCCATTCACCCACGTTATCGACACGGCGCTCTTGAACATCTCGATGCCGCAACCTAGGCTCTAGTGGTGATAGCCAGGTGAGGAGTTGAGACGGATCATCTGCAACAGTATAGCTATCCTGCGCATTAAAGTAGTCCTCATTATTAGACAAGGTCGTGTTATTGTGGGCGGTATATTGCAACATCGTCTCTCTAAACTGCTCACGGCATCGAAGAGCAGGAGTTATTGAGTGTGGTTGGTTGGTGACATTCCTAAGAATTAGACCGGGTGAGTGCTCAGCAAGGGAGCACCAACAGCGAGGCTTGGCGAATATTTCCGCCATGTCGGGCCACAAGGTTGTCTTGGCTGTCATTGACCTCGCTTGTCATTAATGTTTTGCTCTCTCTTCTTTTTTTTTTCCGTTCTCTTTTCTCGCTTACAGTAACAGAGCTCAATCAAACTAGTCTTGACACAACTCTTATTTGACCTCTCGTTCTCGCCTTCAGTAAAGTTCTTTCCCTACTCTCTATACCTAATAAGTGGCCATGTAAACTCTTCATTCCGCCCATCGCTTATAGGTGGTGTTCGGCTCGCCACCGATCATTTCCAGCAAGAGATTTCCCACCTCAGCCGAACGAGAATTCATGAATGAGAGTCAATGGATTAACCGAAGAAACCAAGCACCCAATCCAACAACATACTTAATCATAACCAACAAGCGAAGGAGGGCCTAAGGTGATTATAGAAATGTCTGTCCCTTCGTGCCAGCACTTCAAATTAACTTACCGTAGCCCCTTGTACTATATATTTCCCGGTCGAGAACACCCACTGCACACTTTCCTTCCCTTTTAAATTCCCGAATCGAACCCGAGCATGCCGTTTCGGATTTGCTCCCTAGCCACTTCATGTAGCCTGCCGCCCAGCATATGGAACCAACCCTCCTGCACCGACTTATCACGATGGCCACCATTTACACGACCACCTCTATATTTCCTCTACTTCATTGCGATTCCCCAGCGAGTTCCCTTCTTTTGCTTCCCGGATGTCTCCCAAACCTCTCTGTTGGGGGGCAAGCTCGGGGGAGAAAAGGAAGGAGAGAGAGAGGCACAACGTCCTACACCTTTCCAACAGCCGTATGATCCCATTCAACAGACCCACAGCTCTCCTCCTAATACGTACCACTCCATCCTCGACCTCCACTAGATGTATTACCCAAGCCAGGGCCGCTCCCCCCCCACAAACAAATCCCACTTCCCCTCTTCAAGTCAAAAAAGTGAAAAATAGATACTGGTATATATATATATTCTGATAGAGAAGCCTCTCTCGCTCAATAGTCTTATGCTAGTCTTTTTTTTCTTCTTCTTTTCTTAAATCCGCAGTCTATTTGTATGATATATCAATACAGGAAAATGTTATGATATTATGCTACAAGTTCTCCCTCTATATATACATGACGATCAAGCTAGATCAAGGCTGGGCTCGCGCGATCCAGGGTGGGAGCATTTTACTAGTGGATAGAGCCCCCCGATCGGCTCGTCTATAGGTAAACACTACATTCTATAGGTATCTCGGTTTTCACTGGTTTGCCTTCTATCATATATGTGTGGGAGATTGGATGACGATCGCCAATGCTGTGATTTATAGTGTTTAGTTATATATCGGTAGTGGCCGGAAGAAATTGGATCCCCAAAGTGTCTCTGTGGAACACACCTTCATTTTGAAAAAGAGCTTTCTAATTCTGGGATAAGCAAGGTAACAGGTAACATAGAACTTTGCCACCGTGCTCTGGGAGGCGCTCTCGTGTAAGGTGTGAAGGGGAATGTTTTCTTAATAAGAGCTATTGGAAAAACAAGGGGCTTGATTAAATACACGGTGAGGTTCTGCTCATGCCAATCTCAACCTTGTCTTGCCCGGCACTCTCGCCGGGCTTATCCTTCAGAACCACAACCCTGACCTGGCGGAGAGAATTGAAAATGTAGGTCGCAGCGCTGTTGAAAATTAGCTTTGAAATGCAACCCTTGAGGCTTAGGTGGTAACTTCTTACTTCAAGTGCTTTACAGAAGACGTTTTCTGATCCTGAGCCGTGAATCTAAGGTAGTTCTCCTCTTCTGCATGATACGCTTTGGTCATGATTGTAAAAGCTGCGCACGAATTTCCTTCAAAAAGACCATAAATTTCAGCCAACAACCAGTGTTCCCAAGCGCCCCGTCCGCCCTGCAGGCACCTACAGGACTCCGGTCCCGTCCGTCCCGGGCGTCTGCCTCAAGCCGTAGGGCAAGGGCGTCCGTCCTTGGGGAAAGCCTACCGTCTAAGAGGGTGACTGTAGGTCCCTACAGTCCTCTACGGATCGGTAACTCCCGAACGGTACATGCAGTCCTCACCCGTCATCCGCAGTCCTCACCCGTCTTCTGCAGTCCTCGCGAATTACCTATAGGGCCCGTCCATTACCTGCAGTCCTCACCCGTCATCCGCGGTCCCCACCCGTCTTATGCAGTCCTCGCCAATTACCTGTAGGGCCCGCCCGTCATCCGGAGTTACCCGGAAAATTGCGCCACCTGAGACACCTGTAGGGCCCGGCCGTCCGTCCCGGGAATGGGTTAGGACGGACTACAATTTGGCGTCCGTCTCGTCCAAAGGTCGCACATTTGGCGTCCGTCCGGTCCTAGGCAAAAGACGGACGGACTGGACGCTTGGGAACACTGCCAACAACTTCTGGAGCTCTTGGGTGATCGAGTCAATCAGAGGGTGGGCTTTGAACTGGGTGTAAATCGGCAATTGCTTTTCTCTCTGAGGGTCTGGTTTGACATGCTCGGGTAGAGGGACATTTTTGCATAGCTTGGTCATAGAGCTGGCTAGATCAGTAACGGCCTTGAAAGCCTCCTTATCTTCCTGCATCCATGGTTGCTCGTCCTCATCCTCTGGCATCTTGGCCTTCGAGGTATAGGCTTTGTCGATGGGTTCTTGCACGATCGGAGTGGTTTTCTCTTGGGCACTAATAAATTTGCGTTGGTAATTAACTATAAACCAAGATCGTTTATTGTCAGCTAGTGGCACCATCAAGCCTGAATAAGGGGATTGAACTAACTCCACCATTCGAACACAATCTGGAATGGGATAATTTCCTATATGCTAATATTAGTATGAGGTGTGATAGGGCCTATTAGATACCAAGGGGTGTCAAAAAAAGAAAGCGCGACTCCTGCGTAAATCTGTCGAAGTTCGACTTTTGAGCACATCCGAGTACAGGTGTTTTGCGTTTTTTTTTTGACACCCCGTGGTAGGAGCGCAGATCTAGAAAAGAGAATTTTTTATTGCTTACCGTTCCAGTTGAGGCGGCGTGAGAAAGATAATCTTTATGCCACTACTCTATAATGCATCTAGTAATCGCAGGCAACTCCCTAGCTTTGCTTAGACGGTGCCCCGGAACGGGAGTCTGCAGTTGGTAAGCTTGGCGGAGATCGACAAACGCCTGACCCGCCTCTGGAAAGGGGATCTTGGAGGCAAGGACCTCGGCATCTTGGATGGATTTCGAGGTTAATATGCATTTTTGCGGGTGGATCAAGTTGACAAAAGTCGCGAAACAGATGAAGTCATGAACTTCTGCAGCCGCCTGGCCAATGTTGTCTACCATAGAACTTTGGAGCTCCTGGAGGCGCAGTTTGATATCTTGAAGTGCCTTATAGAGCTGTTGTTTCAGGGAGATCAATCCTCCGATCTGTAAAAGTGTATTATGGATATCCGCAAGCGGTTGGAGATCGTTGATGGGATTCATCGTGCGTAATCTATTGTCACTCACAGCGACTTCGCGAAGCAAGTCCCGGGACGACTCAACAGCTTTAACCATGCTGATGCTTGGGTTCTCGTGAATGGCAATTCCAACCATTAAGTTGCCGGGGTTCCAGGCGGTGGCTTCCATTTCGTTAGCAAGCAACCTTCCGGCTGGAAAGATGGCCTCGCGGCGGAGCCTTATGTCTTCATCTGTGATCGTGTGTCAGCTATCATTATTGGGTTTGGGGGATTTTTTTTTAAACCGGTCCATGCAGCCGGCTTCGTACCTTCCTGGCTCGCAAACATTTTGTATATATCGTCCATGGATTCTGCTTCAAGCAGGTCTTGTTGCTCTTTGTACCCCGGAGGATCTAAGGTCCGGAACGGCGAAACCTGGAATCCTGCTGCTGGGTGGACTGCCATTTGATGCTGGTGGAGGATGTCCTTATTACGTGTAACGAAATCGCATTCTCCGATGGGACACTCAAGTCGTTGGAGATGAGTGCTTCGAATATGTGCTCTACGTAAAATTGTTAGCCACTAGACCAGCACCAAAGCAATACTTGTAAGAGCTCGAATAATTGAACCTCGCACTAGGGCGTTGGAGTTGCCTTTGCTAATATTTCCGGAAACTTTTGAACCACGCAAGTAATCATGTTGGAATATAGGAGACTTACTTAAGGCCATCAAGAGTTGCCATTTCGGCAAGGCAGGGGGAACCGGAGGAAGAGACCGGACAGACAAAATCTGTTTCTTTCCTGCTAGAGTGTGGGTGGTCGACCTCAGGTTCAGGGGTCTTTCGAAACATTTTACTGTACTTTTTTTTTGTTCAGGGGGGGAATAGAGAGAGGGCTGGTGCGTTGTGAGGAGTGAGTGCGAGGAGAGGAGTGGGTGGGGAGAGAGGAGTGGGTGGGGAGAGAGGAGTGGATGCGGGGAGAGGAGTGGATGCGGGGAGAGGAGTGGATGCGGGGAGAGGAGTAGATGCGGGGAGAGGAGTGGATGCGGGGAGAGGAGTGGATGCAGGGAGAGGAGTGGATGCGGGGAGAGGAGTGGATGCGGGGAGAGGAGTGGATGCGGGGAGAGGAGTGGATGGGCGGAGAATTCATGAGTTGGGAGCAAACACCTCCATTGCGCGTACATACCAAGACCAATCCCGCACAAACGATCATTAACCTTAAATTCGACTTCATCTGCAAGTCAAGTCCAAACCAGATCTGGGTACTATTACTAGCAGGCGCATACGTGAGCCACTAGAATCCGATCAGCAATCCCGTCTCCCCTAAACCTAGGAGCAAGGGTAAACGAACCCCCAGGAAATTATTGTTAATCACCGTCACTCGCCCATCACCACCTATCACTCCTACAGTATTGGTAATCGATTTCGATAAAAGAAGATGCTAGAAGTTCTTGGAGGATTCGCTGTTCTGTCTAGACCCGGTGAAGGGGGCGAGAAGAGGGGTAGAACACATAGCAAAGAGGGGATGAAGAGCGGGTCATGCGGGGTAAGAAAATGATACGAGAAGCGGGGTAAATGGCATGATACCTGAGCACAAGTAGTTATGGTTTTGTGTATTTAAGAGTTTGGTTCACGCCCAAATTATTGTAGGGCAACTCACTGAATAGTCAATCTTTGATCCACTTCCCGCTTCTTTGATACCCGCATTCACGAATACGATCGGTATCTATATACAAAATTATAAGAGAAATCACAATATTCATCAGCATCAACCCAGCAAGTCCGAACTACGACTCTTTGTAAGCCCTATATGCCACCATCTCATCATCGGGTGCTATCCTCTGCTGCACTTCTTCTCCTCCCCCTCCCCTCCGCCTTCCTCCTCTGACATCGGCGCAGCTCCATCTTTTCCGCTACCATCAGTGTTCCCAACGGGCCAGGTAGGCCAGGCTTCGGTAAAGCCGGGCCTGGCCTATCATAATTCCCGGTGATCTGGCCTAGCCCGAGCCTGCAGGCCTGGCTAAGCCTTGGCCGGGCCGGGCCGGGCACGCCTATAGGCCATATAGGCTGTTTCCTGGTCTATATATAGCATTGGCGGACCGACTCATAGCTTAGTCATGCTATTTCAATAGCAAATATTCACGGTAAATATTTTCCAAATACTCAATAAGATTAAAAATAAAGGAACAATTTCTCTTTATTAAGAAAAAGTACTACAAAAAGGTTCCACAAAACAACATTAAAAATGCAGCAATTTCGCTTCGCCAGCTTGGGGATTGAATTTAATTCCACAGAAGGTAAATAGGAAGGAATGATGATAGGATAGGACTGTGCTAGTGGCTCTGGAGGTGAATCTTTAAGATTTTATTGAGTTAGTTGGTATCACTCGTTTTATGATCGATTAAGAAAGTAATACGCGTGGCCAAAAGGTAAAGAGAGAAAAATATCAAAGGGGAGAAACTTGAAAGAAGCGAGAGGATTGGGATACCCTTAAAGCGATCTGTTCTTAACACTAATTACCGAGCCTATAGGCGCCTATCAGGCCTGATAGGTTTCGTAGGCCGATCGAATTCGGCCTAGATCAGCCTAGGCCATGTTCCGGAGTGGCCTGCCTTGGCCCGGCCTATAGCCTATAGGCCGGCCTACTAGCGGCCTGGCCCGTTGGGAACACTGGCTACCATCATGGTGAGCGTTTCGAGGGGGTAGCGACCTTAACTCCATCGTGAGTTGTGTGTGCTGTGCCTGAAATGTGAGGCGTAATCCAATATAATAGAACAAGGGGAGGGTGAAAGAATTCCCAAACAACACTCCTCCACCCAGGACTTAGTGGTTGACTCGTGGGGGACTACAGGTACCAGGTCTACCGGTATGCGTGTGTGGGTGAAACCAGGAGGAGGAAAGGGGGAGATGAACAGCTTATGGACCATTTACAGGACAAAGATATCACTAATTTCAAAAAGGTTGTCAGTGGTTGTCAGTGCGTACTTTCTCAAATTCTTTTTCCACTCATTTGCCAAGGGCGATATTTTATGCAATTTATGCGCGCCTGTTTTTAATTTCTTCCAGAGGAGGGGTTCCTAATCCTCTATTTGCCTTTCATTTCTGCCCTCCGGTACGGGCATGGTGACCAAGGGGGACTCAGGATTTCACACCGAACATATTGGGTGAGAAAGTGAGGATTAATTATGTCCTTTTAATAATGGTGGCTTGAATTGAATTGAACTATGTAGTATCTGATGGCTCTGTGTTTAGATAGTTTTTTTAAGCATTAAATTTCTTGAAATATGCTACTGTACACTGGGGATTAACACAACACATGGCCTAAAGAATAAGGTGTGGCCCCAAACCCACCAGCAGTACGAATACTTACATACAGGGTATAGTGAGCAGGATCCAAGGGAAATATCGTAGAGGATTAGGAACCCCTCCTCCGGAAGAAATTAAAAACAGGCGCTCACAAATTGCGTAAAAGATCGCCCTTGGCAAATGAGTGGAAAAAGAATTTGACTCCATAATTACAATGGCCTTTGGGGGCATCATAAATCTAGTTCACACTATGATAAATTCGGAAGACCAAGACGGGGTAATTCAAATAGTACCGGTACACCAAGCGAATTGTGCTACTCGAGTGCCCCCCCTACAACCAAGTTGCACGGCCTACAGCTGAAGATTGCGGAAATCAGTGTGGTCTGTACAACGCCATACCAATTCTAGAAATCGTCAGGTGTCCTTTACAATTCCTAGCAGTGGGACTATGCTAGTTCCACCAATCAACACGTGTCATCTTCTATTCTTTGCAATGGACTTAAGCTTAATATAGCAAAGTGGGCACAGCCTTACCAAATCCGGTGAGTGCCACCAAGTATTACCGATTTCGAAAAGGTTGTCAGTGGTTGTCAGTGCCTACTCTCTTACTGGTTTCCCCAATCCTCCTCCCGTTTATTGCAATGGTGACTAGCATGTTGGGCTGTTAAACCTGGTGCCCCCCACAAGGACCGCCGCTAGAAAATAGCCTCTAGAAAAATATAAAAGAGGTGGCTTCCAGTACCGGCCTTCCAACACCAGTGTTGACTCAAGCAGACCGAAACAACTAAAACGAGCTCCTCTGTGACGAGAGGGGGGACAACAAGCACAAATACTAGCACGCTATAGCATTCGGAGGCTGAGAGGATACTGCTATAGCAAAGTAGCGCTCGCCTTAAACAGCTGAAACGATGGGAGGCCGAACACCACTCGGGTGGGCCGCTATGAATGGGCATGAGGAAGTCGTGAGGATACTGCTAGGGCAGAGCGACGTCAATCCCCAGTGCGCCGACGAAGATGGCCGAACACCACTGTCAAGGGCCGCTGGGAACGGGCATGAAGGAGTCGTGAAGATACTGGTGGAAAGGAATGATGTTGATCCTGACGCAGTTGATAGATATGACAGAACACCGCTCTGGTGGGCCGCTATGAATGGGCATGATGAAGTCGTGAGGATACTGCTAGGGCAGAGCGACGTCAATCCCCAGCGCGCCAACGAAGATGGCAGAACACCGCTGTCAAAAGCCGCTGTGAACGGGCATGAAGGAGTCGTGAAGATGCTGCTAGAACGGAATGATGTCGATCCCGACGCAGCTGATATATGACGGAACACCACTCTGGTGGGCCGCTATGAGAGGGCATGAAGGAGTGGTGAGGGTACTGCTGGGGCAGGGCAGGGTTAATCCCCAGCAAAGATTCGAAGATGGTGCAACACCGCTGTCAGCGGCTACTAGCAACGGGCACGTAGGGGTCGTGAAGATACTACTGGAACGGGATGATGTCGATCCAAATACAGTTGATCAAAATTACGTTTCGCCGCTCTTGTGGGCCGCTTGGGGCGGGCACGTAGGAATCATGAAGATACTACTGGAACGGAATGATATCGATCCCAACACAGTTCGTAAATATTACGTTTCGCCGCTCTTGTGGGCCGCTTGGGGCGGGCATGCTGAAGTGGTGAGGATACTCCTAGAGCAAAATAAGGTCAATCCCCAGGGTACCGACGATGGTGGTAGAACACCGCTGTCATGGGCAGCAGCGAAAGGGCACGATAGAGTTGTGAGGATGCTACTGGAACGGAATGATGTTGATCCTGACCTCGCGGACCAAGCGGGCCGAACACACTCTCGTTTGCCGCTGGGTTTGGACATGTAGGAGTTGTGGGGATACTACTGGGACGAGACAAGGTCAATCCTAATACAGGTGACAAACGAGGCCGGACACCACTATGGTGGGCAGCGCGGTATGGACATACTGGAGTGGTGAGGATGCTACTAGAACGGAACCACCTCCATCAAGCCATATTTGCTCCCATATGTGATGAAGATGGCCAAAGCCCACTCTCCATAGCTGTGCAGTTTGGACATGAGGAGACCGTGGAGATACTACTGGAACGGGACGACCTCTCTTATGATATAGCAGACAAACAAGGCCGGACGCCGCTCGCGTGGGCTGTGGCACTTGGGCATTTGAAACTTATTTTTCTGTTGGAGCGCAATAGACGTTACCATGAAAAATCGCATTAGGCCCGAATTCACTTGATGTATACTGGAAAGACGGAATTCTCTCAGATAATTGCTAGAGTGTGATACAGGAGCTAGTTTAGGGCATGGCAGGCATAGGGGTTGTGTGGGGTCAATAGCCTCTTCTCATTATGAGGGTTTTCCGTGTTTTGCTAGATAATTAGACGGAAGTAGGTTACTGGATAGAATGACACAAGCGTAGTATAATATCATAAAAACTCCAATAATTAGACCTTATGTTAAGACTTCCAAAATTGTCTCTCTTAGATATCGGGAAGCGCAGATAGAGAAGCAACCCCCTCTTATGGGCTAGCCAAACCTCCTGTCGGTAAATATAATAGTCAAGTTTTTCGGTGGGGCATCATAACGTTTGATGAGTTTGAACTTTCTTGTAACATACGGTCAACCCTTGCTGTCCCCAATCTCTACGATACGGATACCTAGCTGTCCGGTATGAAATGCTGTAAATTCAAAGAAAGGTTTCACAGCCAGACTCGACCTGTTGTCCAGGATCACTCGTTGTCCCGGACGGATTCTTTAGATTTTGGTTATCCAGGATAGTTAGGTGTTACTGTATTTAAATTACCCCATCTTGGTCTTCCGGATTCATCATAGTAGATACTAGATTTACACTGCCGCCGCACTTTCCTTCTTTAGTGATACTACAGCTATCACCCCAAACACAATACATCTATGATAATAATATACTCCATATTTCCAATGGCCTTGGGGGGTAGGTTTGTCAAAACCAAGCACCCTTCGTCGGCTAACCTAAGCATTCCAGTATGATAATCCCAAAAATACAGTACTTGAATATAATGAGTAAACTCCTATCAGCCAAGGGTACAAGCATTAGCTAAGGAACTGGCGCTTGCCACTCAAGACACCAAACCAAGGCACTGGGCAAATCCCCAGAGGAGAGTGAGCAAAAGGGAAAATATCCTTAGTATATGATATCTAGCAATTTTTATGGTCAGCCCTACGGTGCATATTTTCTATTCTATCATAGCATAACCGGATTGCCTGCTCTCTCCCATCTGAAACCCATGTCAAAAATAAAATTAAACACAATCCCATATTATCATAATACTGAGATGGCAGCGATATAATGTGCGGGGGGTCCCTTGCTCTTCCGTCTCAAGGAGTGCTAGAGGTACTTGGTATTACAAACCCTCGCTAACATTCATAATTACCATGGATCCAGTGCACCGAACGACTGTAATACGATAGGATGATCAAACGTATTCATAAACCTGACCGTCCGCTGACCCTAATTAGAGCAGAAAAAACTAACACAAAATAAATTAGAAAAAAAGGGAAGAAGGGGAAGAAGGGGAAGAAAGCTAACAAAAAATCACATTAATACCTCACCCGCCACTGGGTGAATTACATCCCCCATCCCCACTACCACTCAAAACAAAACAAGACACCAACCAATGCAACTACAACTCACAATCAAACTCCCTAAGCATTAGAATAGCCGGCTGTCCCAACCCCCTCCTAACTATCCCCATGAGCCGGAGCGGCACAAGGCTTATCTCGCCGATGACCACGACGCGCAACAAGAAAGCTCATGAAACGACGTGCCCGATACCAAAGTACTCACCCAGCGAGATTGAAGCAAAGAACAAGGCTGTGCCTAATTCTGCGAGTATCATTCACATATGCCTGTTCTCAGTGTTAGCTAGCTAGAAGGGAAAGGGGAATGGGAAAGGGAGGGCGGGGGAGCAGGTGGGAACTTCCAAGTTGTGATTTCTAGGGCCGCCATTATATGCCCATTTAATATCAGCACTGTTAAACTCACAGATATGATGCGATTGAAACGGTCGAGGCCCACAAGTATTTGGGAGAAGTTTTGAATTATCTCCCCTCTCCTCCGTGCTTTCATCAGCGCTCAGGTAGTCAGGCATAATTATCGGAGGGAAAGACAAACTTTGATGAATGCTAACAAAAGCACCCAAACAAAAAACGCCAGATAACTCAGCGAATACCCTTCGGTAAGTTTCTTATAAAGATCAGGATAAGGATAAAGATTCGCCTGAGGCTCGTCTACATCAGGGTCCAACACCGACGAGAATACCGGCACCATAGTATACTTTTGCCATACCAAACAAGCAGCCCGGAGACGTCATTCTCACCGTCGCAGATGAAGCATATGCGTTCACCAATGAAGGCACAGATGAACCGAGCTATGTCGGACTTTTGGGGGAGGGTGCAATGCTAGGCGATTACTCCCGGGAATTGTACGGCGAAAAATATGAACTCGGATTTGTTCGTGTCTAGGAAGAACACGAGAGATTCTCCGTCGATGAGGAGACAGGAGCTTGCTTTATCGCAGAGGAATTCTAAGGCATCGTAGGGGTGGTCTCTTGGTTTCACTAGGCAACAGCACCCGAGTTAGTATTGCCCGGAGGCAAAAAGAATGAAGTACTAGGCATACACTTGGCAATGAATGGTATACCATACTGTCCCTTCGACACCAACTTTGCGACTTTATCACCAGCCAGCATCCAATCATGATTCCCGCATTCCCGAGAAGATCCCAACTTGGCTCAATATCTCTCTGCAGCCTACCCCCGACACCCACCACCCCCAAAAGCTCCAAGTCATGCTCAAAGATTCTCTGTCACAAAATCTCTCTCAGGACTTCTCCGTCAAGACCTTGCCCATCTCCTGTCCCAATTAACAAGCGATAACGACCTGTATTTGCATTCTCCAGAGAATTCCTGGTCGCACTAGATGGACAGCTTCTTTCTTCGAATAAATAAGGTTCCTAGTTCCTCCCCAACCATATTACTGCACTCCGCATCCAGTTAGTCGTTAGCCTGCACAATCGAAGTCATCACAGCACCTGCCCCCTTCTGATAAACCAGTTATCCCTAGAGTTAGATTTTTCCTCCTCCGTACAGCCATGAAGAAAATCAGGCCCGTTTCTCTTTTCACCAGCCATAAATCTGACGACAATTCCCATTCTCTCCCCCTCACTCCTGAATGGGAAGACCTCAAATACCTAGGCGCGGAGAGCAGCTTTGCCAGTATCGACACTTTGTGATTTCATCCTTTTACGATACCTAGGCGACAGACGCAGCCCAACACTTTCCGTCCGTCGCAAAATAGCAATCTCACCCGTACTTGATGCCTGATACGTAACTGTAGCCTCCAAAGCACCCCCGTAGGTATTAGTAGTGAGAGTAACATTGTGACATAACGCATGAACAACATCTCCCTCCCGGTTCTTGTAGTAGCAACATCCAGCTGGACCCGGAGAGAGCGCCCGGAAATGCGACTGCCACCATCAGAAAATCCGAGTCTAATATGGTCTCTAACTTGATCCATAGCCACACCGGCATAACTGACCGTGTCAACATGAATCTTCTCCAGTCCTGTGTCGTTCTGCATCAAGACTCCACTCTCACAAACCTCCTCGGGAATGTTGCTAGTCCTAACAAAAGTACAGTATCCATAATCCTCTGGTCATGTTCAATAAGCCATGCGCACGGGCTCTTGCCCATGTCCCAGTTGACCGTCAAGTTGATTGGAATAATAGTCGAGAAGAGCACCGAGAAGGCGGGTTTTTTGATGTACCACCAGCTTCTGCTTATGATTTCGCGGGGACTTTCGGGGTCTATAGCACCTGGCTTGTTTTAGTTATTCTCAATCAAATGTGCTGCTACCAAAGCTATTCTGAATGAAAAGGTTAGAAGGCAAAGAATTTGTCAAGTTATTGATCTCTTTTTCCAGTTGTCCAGTCTTATTACAGGTGCGAAATATAGACAAAACTGCTCACGTCTCCGAGCCAGTGTAAACCGGAGTATGATAACCAGAGTGATCAAATTGCTGGCCAAGACGCAGTATTATTAACAGATAATCCCAACCCCGGAAGTGCCGCCGCCGGAAGTGCCGATGGCGAAGACTAAGAGGTGCCAGGACATAAATACATAGATTAGCCAGGACCTCAAGGCAGAGATTAACCCGGAGTCGATACCTGTTTGAAGAGCTTGACAGGCGGGTAGGGCATTTCCTGTGTGAGAGGGTTGAAGTGGAAACACGGAGAACAGGAGGGAGAGGGAAAAACCACCAGTTGGGTTAGTTTGGTGCTTCTCGCAAGGTGGAACCACAGAGAAATTTTCCGGACCCTTGCTTTTTCACTCCCGGTGATAAACGACCATCTCTCTCATTGAAGCATTACGTTGCTTAAGACCAATTTAACTGATCTCCTTCTCTCGACTGTATTTAGTAATATTCACGGTATGATATCCTATATATCTTGCGCACGATGCCTAACTCCTTACAGCAGTTGTTACCAACCTTCTCCACCAATGACGCTACGTATAAAGTCTTTGGTAATATCCTATAACACCTGGGAACAGAAAATTTGGATCTGGCAATGTGACTAACCATCCTGTTCCTATTGTACCTCATTTGTTGGATCACCGGGACCTTCCTACCAAGATGTACTCCAACCATAAGACACGATTTTAGCTGTCCACGCCCAGAACGCTGTTCACGATCCTGCTGTACACTCTAATCTCCTGGCCGGCGAACCGGGGACGCGCCAAGAAATCAAATCTCAAGATCCTGAGAACTATCCCTAGTGGGTTCAAGTGCATGGGGTCCCAACAGTGTTCCCAAGCGTCCAGTCCGTCCGTCTTTTGCCTAGGACGGGACGGACGCCAATTGTGAGGCCTTTGGACGGGACGGACGCCAAATTGTAGTCCGTCCTAACCCATGCCCGGGACGGACGG
>Ga0307509_10001757_pt1 | contig 36040 bp, 50 predicted proteins | sample 10_EM_MG_FD_202245 | JGI IMG/M metagenome (GOLD analysis project Ga0307509, IMG submission 202245) | Populus trichocarpa ectomycorrhiza microbial communities from riparian zone in the Pacific Northwest, United States - 10_EM | ecosystem: Host-associated > Plants > Roots > Unclassified | place...
TTGAAACCCTCAGCTGATTTTTCGAGCGCCTTCAAGCCCCTACTCAATTTCTTGAAAGACTGTGGGCGCCACGGAATCTATCAGTGGCACAACGCATCAGATACCTTCCGAACTTACGTTGAGTGCACGCAAGAAGTCCTTGACCTTGCAACTCTTGGCGTGAATACGAGAAACGATGCGCTCGAGATCGGGGAGACCCTTTGCAAGCGCCGTGAACTCTTCCTCGAATGCAGGGTTGTTCATCAAGTCTTCCACGGCGTCCAATCTGGGGTGGGTGTCTCTCAGTGTTCGAGATGGTGACGCGAGAAAACCGTACCTCGCGTTGATATCTTCGGCTTCGCGAAGGGGCATGCAAAGCCATATTCGGAATAGGCGTTTCCCTGTTGCACAAACATCAGAACAACCCACCTAGCCTCGGTAGGCCCACGAACCTGATGGTGTCATACATCTTCCCAACAACTTCAAGAGAGTTCCGTCCTCGGTGCCATCGCTGTTGACGAGGACCTGTATCGAGGGTGAGAGGTGTAAGGCCAAACAAGGACGGGTTTTGCCCACCTCGACATGGGCAAGTGTCTGTCCGTCAAGCACCAGACCTTGACCCCTCTTCATCGGGTCATACACGTTGAAATTTCTCATACTCATGATATCCTTATCGATATTGAGTTGACGGAGGTACCATACCATCGCTCCCAAGGCCTCAATGGGAGCCTTCATGCCGAGCATATTGCGAATGGCCTCAGGAACGCTGGAAGGAAGGACATCGTCGGTGGTCTCGTCGTCTTCGCCAGGAGGGTACATCTTCTTCAGTTCCTCCAAGGTGGTCTTGTAGTCGAAACCTTCGACATCCCGCAGGGTCGTCCATAAACACCCAGACGGTAGGATCATCTTGAGTAGCCTTGTAGTCGAGACGGACAGCGCTCCCTGTTGTCGCGGACAGGTCAGTCAAAGAAACCAGCCAAAGTGATCAATTGACCTTGGTGAAGAGGATCTCCTTGGGTCGCAATTGCCTCAGCATGGTCTCCAACTTGGTGCGACAAACGTCATCGGTGAACGCGCTGAGGTTGAATTCCGAAGTAGAGCTGTCCAACACACAGATCCCGAACACATCCTCTTCGCCTTTCCCACTACCCTCGCGGATCGAAATGCAGTGGCCCGCTTGATCGTCAGTGAGAAGTTCTTCATCGACAAGAGTCCCGTTAGTGTACACTTTGTGCAACTCCCTAAGTCGTTCGTCAGTGGTGCTGAACGGCGGCAATTGATGACAACACACCGTTTCACGATCTTGTCCCCCCCGCCCTTTCCTGAGGCCTTTTTGCCCCTATCCTTATCCGCGGCGAGACGCATCTCTGCCCCGAGCGCCGTTTCGGCTTGGTCAACACGGCCCACCTTGTATCCTATTGGATTTTTGTCAGCCCGGATGGCACATACGCTCTGCTCGATCCTGACCTTTGCCCAAGAATTTCCTACGTCAAACATCAGCCGTGAGGAGGAAAGGAACAAGTGCGTCGGAGAGAAACGTACGCAGCCCAGAAGTTGAAAGACATTTCAGGAACCCCGACCATGGACATTTTGACTCGTTGTGTAAGCTTGAGATCAAACTCGCGGTGGCCGACAATTGCATCTTCTTCGTATAGCTTGAGCGACGGTGTCAGTGAGTGAGGTCGGGGACAGGCATTACGCTCACCTCCAAGAATTTTCTAGGGAGGTTGGGCGAAGGTATTCGAATCAAACGGACGATATCACGATGACAGAAGAACGTACCCTTTCTGGAAGAATAGGATCTATTTCAAACGCGGCAATGAGCTAGGAAAGACAAAAGGGGCGTGTGGTCACTCACTGTGTCATAATGGTTTTGCTTGATCTCCCAGAACTAGGGAACCCCGGTGAGCTCTATATCTAATAACCGAATCGCCAATGCCCACCTGTTTCTCGAATGGAGTGAACCCGGCCCAGGAGGATTTCGGTACGAATATGGTCCTTGGATCGTATCCTGGCTCTCCGGGACGAATCCCGTCCTTGTCTTTGACGTCTTGGAGGAAACCAAAGGGTTTTTCGACACTCTTCTTCTCCAACTTCTTGTCCTGCACACTCCTCTCTGCGGCAGTGAGGAAAGGCGAAGGGTCTGCGGCAGCAGCGCTTGAAGCCTGAGACTTCCCGGAGGGCTTTGAAGCCGCCTTTTTTGGTTTTGGTGCCTCATCCTCGTCTGAGTCCAAACCGGACACGGAGCGCGCGGATGATCGAGAAGTCGAGCGTCGATCATCCTCAGAAGGGATGGTGGCAGCGTCCGAACCGCTTGGGTCGTCGGGGACGATGAAGTCATCATCATCACTCGTTGGCTTGCGTTTCTTGTCTGTGTAGGCTGTTAGCGGCGATCGTGGGAATCGGAGAGTGCGGAAGGCGCATACATGGGACCTTCTTCCGAGGGGATTTCTTGAACCTTTGGAGCTTCTTTGTGAATGCGTTTTTCCCGGTAACAAGCTCTTCATTCTCCTCAGGTTCCTCCGACGGAGGCCTTGAAATGCGCCGTTTCTTCGCCCTACCGGGCGCCTCCGCGAGACCCGGGTCACTGTCGTCGGTGTCTTGCACGGAGATCTTCCGTTTGATCCGCTACGACGCAAAACTCAATCGCATGCTACGGAAACGGGTGAGGGTCACACGGACATACCCTTTTAGGCTGTTCCTCTTCGTCGGAGAGCATATCGACGTCAACGGCGTCACTGCTGGGAGGGGGGCTTCCCGTGCGGCGACTCTTTCCATCAGATGACCCGGTGAGCGTCGCGCTCATGACGGAGGAAGTGCTGGCTTTGCGAAGATTCGGGGTCCGGCTCAACGGCGAGGAAGACGGGGGACCATCTGAGGACGTGTCCTGAAGACGCCGCTTCACCGCTGGGGTCGCCGGTGTCTGGGGGCCCTTGGAGAAGAAGGACATGAGACTCTTTTGCTTGAGATTCTCTTTTGACTGCGACGGTTTGAGGTTAGATGAAGACATGGCCGCGTCTGTTCGTCACGAATTATTGTGCGGACGGCGAACTGGTCGCGACGCGGAGTCAAGTCGCGGTGAGGTGTGATCGCGTCCTGGTCACGCTTATTTGATGTTGAGCCCACGCGTAATTTGCGGCACCACCCCTTCGCCTGGCGTAGGGCATCTTGTACTATTTCTCTCGTAGGCTCGCTTCCGCAATTCCGCTGGGAGACCATGCGGGTCATAGTGTTATTTCCAATATTTGATTTGTTACGCGTGAGCTGAGCGGGAAAACCGGTCGAGATCAGGAAGTGGCACCTGACCGGTTCATTTTCCTGGTGCATCCCGGCAAGTACATAAACACCACCCTCGCTTTACCTCCCCCCATCCACCCCCCGCCCCGCCCGCGCGCGTACCTCGTCCTACGATGCTCTCTCTCTTACTTTTGGTACCACTAATCCAATTGGTGACTCTGGGCAGTGCCCAGGGAACGACCTGTGCGTCCAATTCTCTCAACCCCGACAGACCGAGTCGAGACTCACAGCGGGACTCAAATCACAGGCAATGCTACTTCCTTGTGCCCATCCTCTGCCCCCTGCTGTAGCGAGTTTGGTTATTGTGGAACTGGCGAGGTGAGCAGTCGAACACATGCGCACTGTTGGCTTGGGCTTTGGTTGTCTGATGTTTTGATGGTTGCTTAGTTCTGCCTCGGCGGGTGCAACCCACTTCACTCTTCTTCACTCGGTTCTTGCTCGCCCAACCCGGTCTGCAAAAGTGCTCAATATATCTTCACCGATAACTCGCGCATTCTCTCCAACGCCACTCATTTCGATGGGAATGCGACCGAATGGGGTAGGTCGATCACATCCAGTAGCCGCATACATGGACTTACGGCACCGCCTCAGACTGGACCTTGGACAAGGGTAACATGCTAAACACCAACACGAGTGGAGGAGAGCTTGCTCTTCTTTTGACCCAGCAGAACGGTGGAAGTAGGATCTCTTCCACCCGCTACCTTCACTACGGGACGGTGACTGCAAGGAGTAAGCGCCTGTGCTTGACACCCTACGGAGATCAACACTCAACTACATCGGATTTCCAGTGAAGACCGGTAGGTGGGGTGGTGTGGTCACCGCCTTCATCACCATGTCCCCCATCAAGGATGAGATTGATTGGGAATGGCCCGGTGCCAAGACCACCGAAGCTCAGTCAAACTACTTCTGGCAAGGGCTCATTCGTGTGTACCCTCCAGCTGCCCGACAGAATTGTACCGCTCACCCTCTCCTGTAGCCGAAAAGACCAACGGTGGCGAACATGGGAATCTTAGTGATACCTTCAGCAACTACCACGACTACACCGTGAGTTCGTCTCTCACCCCAACCGCCGAACCATCTCTCTAATTCCACTCATCGTGCAGATCGATTGGCAACCAGATACTTTGACGTGGCTGATTGATGGAAACGCGATCCGTACCTTGAAGAAGTCCGATACTATCAACTCGAATGGCGTTGCTCTTTACCCAACTACCCCCGCTCGTATTCAAATCAGGTGGCACTCCTTTCTCCTTCTTACTCGGGGCGAAATTGACATCGTCCCCTTACACCAGTATGTGGCCCGCTGGTATCAATGGAACTTCTCAGGGTACCGTTCAGTGGGCTGGAGGCATGATCAACTGGAACGACCCCGACTACGTTGCCGCTGGCAACTTCTACACCCTCATCAAGTCGGTCAACATCACCTGCAATGACCCCGTCAAGCCTTCCCCTGACATCACATCTTACGTCTACAATCCCAATACCACAGCTTTCACTCCCGGAATTGCGTTCTCGAACAAGACTACCGTCAACGGTGCTATCGGTGTCCACGTTGCCAATCCTCTACTCATGCTTGGCGCTGCCGCCGCTGGCCTTTTCCTATCGCAATTGTTCTAGATCTCCTTGGCGTGTTTCGTGGATGCCAGCTGGTTAGGGTATACCCATCTCTTCATTCCCGAATATGCTACATTTGACGTCTCACACAACATTTAACACCATAAATGACTACTCTGGGACCACTCGTACACTCTAATACCATGACCAAGTCGCTCATTAAATACGTGATCTATGTTACTGAAGTGAATGGATTTTCTGGGCCCACAACCACGGTGTTGTCCCCAACGTCATCAAACTCAAACTCCTCGCCACGACTTGCTCCCTTACTGAACTCGTCCACCAGCGCCTTGGTCTCATCGATAATCGACTGCAAGATCCGTGCTTTCGTCCATCCAGAGATGTCCACCGGATCATCGTCGACACTCACCGAATCGGGGTTTGGAAGCAAACGGCTGTACCCCAGGTATGTCTGGACGAGCCTGATCTTCCTGAACACCGCACGGGTGAGAGGTCCGGACCTGATTACGACGGATTGCGATAGCTTGACGGCACCACCTCCATCCGATTCCAAAGTCCTGAACATAGCGGAATGCCGGACGGGCCCCAGGTGGATGATATGCGGGAGCCCGGCCGCCGGAGACGTACTGGAAGGGGAGGAGAAGAGGTATCCAGGATCTCGGCCTCGTATTGCCACATTGGATATATCCGGATCGAGGGAAGTCAAGCTCGTCGTTCGGGCCCTCGGCGATTGGTTTGGCGTCGTCATGGTTTGGTATCTCGAGAATCGACCGCGTTTTGAGAACAATCCCGAGGTGGGACGAGAAGAGGACTGGCGGATTGTGGGCCGCGCGGCCAGCCCCTCCATCCCGAGTTGGTCTTCGAGGATCCTGACCTTTTCCTGCATCATCGGCCGCATCTCCAGTAGGAGCTGGGTTCGATGAACACAGAGGACCTCGAACAGCGACCACGTCATGTAATCCAGAACTCTTGGTCGGGGGATGTGGTTCGATTTCTGCGAAGGAGGGAAGAAGAGGGCACCCATCTGGTCTGCCACCATCGAAGTGTGTGGGGATACCGACGGTGATTGTAATGGCGAGGTAGGCTGGGAGTAGTCACCAGTGGAGAAGGCAAAGGCCGTGCTGCCTCCCTTCAAAGCCCCCCTGAGGAATTGACCAGTTCTACACCAGACGTCGGGGAGAACAGAGGTAATATCGTCGCCCGCTCTGATGGCCACCACTTTGATTATCTGTAGCCCGACGGCCATCGTCAACGCCAACCTCTCCTCTTGACTGCCCTCAATCCCCTTCTCTCCATGCGAGGCAGAAGGTCCTTTGACGCTTCCCTGGCACGCTGAAACGGCGTAGGCGAGAACCCGAACCCAGACGCGAGGATATGTGTGCCGATCTTTAGCATGGTTCTCTGCCATCGCCTGGGCGGGGGTTTTCAGGCCCAATATGAATGGTAAGACGATTCCGGATAAGAACTCGTAGGATGGATTTATCTTTTCAAACTGGGATGAAACACCCTCCCCAGCCACCCCAACACACGCCTTGAGCAGTTCCACGATACTCGTTCGCATCTCTTGCGAAACCGTATCGGAGTTCTCGACCACTGTACCAAAAACATCGAGGGTGGAACCGCAAAAGGACGTCACAGCACGCACGAAGGTGGAGTCGTTCGAACGAAGGGGATCCCGGGTAAATTGAGCGACGGTGCGTAGAACCGGAGAGAGGTCTGTGGTCGGGAAGATGGCGCGCAGGACCGGAGCAAGTTCTTGGAGGAAGGTAGGGACGAACCCCGAGGAGGGGTTTATCGTGTTACAGAGCAGGGAAGCTTCTGTCCACTTGTCTAGGAAATCAGCGATGTGGACTGGTGCCGTGTGAGTCTCCTTGAACATAACCTTCACTAGCTCCCAAACTCGATAAAACCCAGCCGGCCTCAGGTGCCCCCCTATCCGAGCGAGAGCTTCCACCAGGGACAGGTACTCCAGACGCATCGCCAGGAGGTCGGAGGATGAATTGGGGTGACTCGTGTCAGCGGCGCCGAAATCAATAGGCCGGTCAAAGTTCTCCAAGTCCAGCTCCTTTTCGGATCGGGAGTGCATCGAGTCTGGCAGTTTCGTCCTTCCGACTTTCGAAAGAAGAATCGTTCCGAGGGCCTCTGTACCCTCGGTTACGACTGCCCTGGCTTCTTTGCTCACGACGCATATGTGTGGTGCGAAGTATCGGAACATGGTGAGGAATTGTTGTGCGCGATGTATGTCCGGGTTATGGGCAATGACCGTAAGGAATAAACGTGCCATATCGTCATCGCTGAAACCTCTCCCAACCGGCTCCTCCGTCAAAGGGACCTCGATCGCCTCGCCTTTAGAGGACCGTATCTTCTCCAAGAAATTATGCGGCTCGACCTCCGCCTCACTCACCAGCAGGGATTCATACTCGTGTACCTTGTTGGCGCCGTGAATCCCCGCTGGATCTGGAGCACTTTGGGATGCGGCATTCCTCAACGTGGATAAGAGGTTGAAGACGTCCTCCGCCGCCTTGGGGTGGTTGGTAGACTCCTTACGAAAAATCATGAGAGATAACACGTCGAGGGTTTGGAATACGAAGGCCTCTTCGTGCTGAGCGTAGAATCGGTTGATACCGTATTCGATCGCCAGCCGGATTGCTGATCCCTTATGAGATTGAGAGTATGACTTGAATACGGCGGGCATGAATAACGTATATCCACCAGTAGACATGAACAGCCGACGGAAGCGGGTGCTAGCAATCATCAACGCTGTAGAGGGTATTTTAGATGTGAAACGTGTAACTTCGGTATCGCTCACCTATCATCGCCTGAGCTACTATACCAAGATCGTCCCCATGAGCAAGGAGGACCCGGTTAATACCGTCTACGAGGAGCCCGAACTCTTCTCTATCATTCATGTGCCGCGACATCGATCGGAAAACCTTGCCAACAAGCAGGAGGTAGCTACGGGACAAGACCAGCGAGAGGCCGCTGATGATTGGGTCATTCACCTCCCTGGACTTTTTACCCGTTTGGTCTGGGATAAAATCAACGAAATGTATGGGTCCCACACGGTCGTCCCCAGGCAGCGAAAACCCCTCGAGGTTCTTTCGAATGGCGTGAACATCTTGGGGATTCTTCTTCAACACGGAGAGGAACAGGGTATTCTGGGCGGTTCGGATCATCGTAATCCAGCGGAGTTTGGGGGGCACAGTGAACGAATCGTGCGTCCCACCAAGGGATTGGGGAAACATTGGGGAGATAGGTGCAGTCGGAGGATACCACAAGGACAGGTTAGGGACAAGGAAAACCTCCAGCTTGGCCTTCCGGACTTCCCTCATCACCATGCCGTTGACCTGAGAGATCAACTTGGACAAGAGGGGAATCGTGTAAGCAAACCCATGCAAGGCGTCGATCGTCTCCATCTGCCGCGCAGCGAATTTGAGATATCCAGTAAGGTGGGTAAAAACGTAGTGGGTTGTTGCCGGGGGAAGGCGGTGGGATATGTGAATGAACTCTCGGAGAGTAGAGATAGCAGAGCTCATCTCATCCCCCTTGCCGGTCATGGCAGATAGCACTGGCCGAGAAAGAGAAGCGGGGTCATCACGCATTAGCTCTAGCACTAGATTCCGGGCTGCGTTTGCGACGATAAAGTCTGAGTCGAGCGCGAGAGAAATAATACGGGGGAAGATGGAGAGGAGGGATGTCACTAGGATCGGCCGCCGTTTGACTGCCGTATCGGTCGTTGGTTTCCGTTTCGGAGAAGCCTCCCGTTCGACCGACTTCTTCGACGTGGTCTCGAAGGCCAGGTGCTGGGTTCCTGTGGAAAGGGTGTCACCACTGTCTACCTTCACCAGGTCCATGCTGGGTATAAGGGACATCGGGGTCGTAGCCCACTCCAATCGTTGGTCAAGAGGCCCTTCTTCATCATCCCACCCAATCTCCATCAGTCGCTTGCGTAGTTCCGGAGGAAGCGTTTTCTTGTTGTTCTTAGTCGTTTCATCCTCCTCCTTGATGTACTGGGACGAGCCGATATCTGTGGGCACGAAAGATATCGGTGGCCGTGCCGTCTTGAAGGGACGCCTGAACGTCTTGTCAAGGATGACAGTTTGCGAACCGATTTGGAACCTCCAACCAATCAGCTTGGCCACCTTATCAATCGCAGAATGCCTCAAGGTTGGACAATCGCTACGAGTAGAGTTCGATTATGACGTCGTTACAAGATCAATAGAGACACACCTTGCCATGTCACTTGTAATACATTTAATGAATTCGTTCCCACATCTCTCGGCGCACTGCATAGCCAGAAAACACGTCTGAAGGCAGGTCAATCGCAGTCAGAACTTGAGATCCCTGGCTACGCACGGGGGCGAGGATTTTAGGCTCAGAATTTGCCAAGGAATCCGACCAGAGGATTGGACAGAGGGTAACGTAATCCTTTGTGGACAGGAGACCGCAGACCAAGACCAACAAGGGGTAGGAAACGGCCTCAAACCGGTTGGAAAACGACCCCAAAAGTTGCTTCCTGTCGGACATCAAAGTAGAAGGTTCGTTACCCGTCGATGGCGTTTCGACAATAGAAAAGGTCGCGAGGACCATGGTACTTCTGAGCTGTTCTGAGTCAGATTGTGCCACCGAAACAAGGAGATACACCTCCTCACCTTGGCATTGGCACTTGGTTGAGAGCCTAGCTCCGCAGTGGAATACAAGGCGAGCAGTTTGGACACCATAAATCCCACCTCTTCCTTAGGGGAAAGACTCCCCTTGTGCCCTTCGTGCCATTGTGTGATCCATTGTAAAACTCGACTGACCCATGGGCTGCTGCGGAGGAGGATCAGCACGGGAAGCACGAGTCAGGGATGCACAACCTACGGTTTTAATGACCGTGTGATCAGTCCCATCTCATGGAAAAGCATACAATAGAGTGCGCGTTGGGAAAAAGGGACAAGGGTGCTTCTCTCCTATTGGGAAAGTTCGGCGGTTGGTGTTTGTATTTTAGTAGCCTTTTTGAGATGTACCTTCGCATCCAGGAGGACACCCAACCGAGACCCCAGTGAGGTAGCGAACGCAACAAGACCTTTTGACACAATATCCTGCAAGGGTTACTGAATTTACTTCTTCTATAGGGTAAGCCAAGAAGACATACTGCACTCTTCCTGAGGGTTCTCATGCGGCTGATTAGTTCCACCAGGATAACGCAATGGCCCAACCTCGCTTCCTCCCATGTTGGGTCGATCGTTTCGTCGATACTCCCAGTATTTGACATGTTCCCCATCAGCGCAACTGACATCATCTCTGCGTTAGAAGTCAGAATATTTGGTAAGTAAGCCGAGAGGGTGATGAGAATGCGGAGATAGTTGGCGATGGTGAGTTCCTTGTTTGATGCAGCGCACAAGAACAGGGGCTTGAAGAAAACTTGAGGGTATCGCTTAGCGATAGAAAGTAACAGCTCTGTGATAGACGGGTCCGGGGTCGTGATCGGCTCCGCAGCAAGCCTCTGTGAAAGCGTTAAGTAACCGAGAGGGTGTAGGTTATAATAACCATACATCGCATAGTTTTGGGAAACAGGCTATCATGACGGATTTCTGAACGTCTCCTGGGAGTGGCCCCAAGGAGCTGAACACGCGAGCGATCTTCGATAACTCCTCATTCTCAATCTGAGGAAGGTGTCGGGTGGTGAGGGTAACCACCGGACGTGACACTCACCAGATAGCCAAGTGCACCCTCCACTTCGAACTTCCATGGGGAAGAACCCCGTACCCATTGGGTCAATAACTGAGTGGAGCGAGTCAATCTACCCTCTCTCGTCTCCAGGTACAGAACCTGGACCACCAAGAGGACAACGAGGCGCATGGCTTCGTTCCCTTTGATCTTCCCGAACCTTGCGATCTCGGGTAGAACTAATGTCTCGACGATGTTCAGAACAGCAGCGCAATGATCTAAACCATCGGCTTCGAGCAACTGATGAGCGGCATGGACGAATGTACAAATCTTTCGTGAATGGGCCTTTGTGGAGAGAGTCGACAGCGTCTCTGTTGAAGAGGGGACAGACCAGTATTCCTGTGTCGGCCGTTAGCGTGCGTCGCACCAGACCGTGAAAACTTGGGCACCTCGACAAGGTTGTGCAAGACCCAAGCGCGGGATTTTAGAGAGCCGTAAGCCATACACCTTAACGCACTCTCGATCGCAAGTGCTTCCCTGATATCATGCTCCGCGTCAGAAGGCAAGAACGGTGCCCCGAATTCTTGCTCGATCGACTCTTTCGATAACAACCCGCTCCCTCCGTTCCAAACCTCAAGAACCAAGGTCTTAACGGACTCCAGTTCCCCAGGGGTGGACGAGAGAGCCGGGAGGAGTGAAATGAGGCTCTGGAGGATGGTTTGCAGGAGGACGGGAGACTCAGTACGAAAGGTCACGTCTCGCGAGAACAACAATGTAGACATTGTACCGATGATTTCGGCCCTACACTGCGAGGGTCGTGCCGCTGAGCTGCAACACCATAGGCAGCGATCAAGTTCAGCCTGCACCGGGAGCATCAGCGAGTGACCGTGCCAAACGCGGAAGCCTGACGAACCTCTGGCAAATCGGTTCGCCAGGTCTTGATTATGAGCGAAAACGCCCTAAGGGCATACTCCTGCTCCCGTTCCGAGGGGTCCGACGACATGAAGGGTACCAGCAGCGCAGACAATACTTGGTTCTCAAGGGGTAAGGTCCGTGGGAGGTGTAAAAGGGATGCTTCGTATTGCTCCAAGGTCCGAAGTAAAGTCAACACAGAAGGCTGAGGGGGTGTTAGGATCGATCCTGTCGACTGTTTCGACCAGTTCGTCGACGGAATGGTCGATGTGGCAACGGCAGAGTGGGGCAGCGAAAGTGACAAAGCAGACCCGCCAACACTCCCCTCCCGAACGGATCGATTATTAGTGAAGTCGGGGGCCCTGAGTTGTACGCACGCGCGTTCGAGTTCCAAGGCGAACTTGCGCATATCGTCCACGGCGACTTCCCGGGCGGTGTCGACCACCTGCCTCATACCCAACCTCGGGAACCTGGAGGATTTTGGTGTGCCCGGCCGCCCGCCTGGAGGCAATGGGGAGGCGAAAGGTCTTGGGATTGACTGGATGGACGGTGCGAACGACGGCGTGACAGACGGAGAGGGACTATGGATGATATGCCTGCGGATATTGTCCCACCTTGCCCGAGAAGGAGATGCTGGCTCGGGATTTACATCCAATCGTTCAGAACGCGAAGGAAGGGTATCAAGGTGTTGGGGTTTCATTTTCTTGTGCTTGGGGGGATCCTCCTCCATCGGAGAATCAACAATGTAGTTGCCATAGAGAGACTCTGAGTCATCTGGGGCTTCGTCGACGTCTTCGAGGCGTAGAGCAGTGGGCTTCGATAACTTTCGCGATTCTCCTGGGGGTGTGTCGATCGAACGCTGAGATTTGGCCGAAGCCGTGCTGTCGACAGAAACCGTCCTCAGAGGGCGGCTCCCCGTTGGTTTTTTGGTGGGAGGAAGGTGGCTCATGAAATGCGAGTAAGGACGAGGAGGTGCCAATCCAAGGGGGAGGTGGAGGGTTAATCGCCGTAACTTCCCAACTGGCGCTCACAGGATTGAAGCTCTAGCCCACGTGATAACGAATCACTCTGGTTGACCAGCGTAGATCGTAATCGAATGCGGTGCAAGGATGTGATTGCATACAAACTTTGTGCAATAGAACGTGAAGTAACGACATAACAAACCGACGCAAACTCAGCCTCCATCCTACACTTCCTTGACTTTGACCGAACCGCGCAGCAGACCCGTCTGAGAAAAGAAGTCGGTCAACGAACGATCCAACGGAATTGTCGGAAGGACCACGTACCCGGCGAGCGGCGATAAGCCCAACTTTCTGACCGGGGACGGCAGAACGAGCGATTGTTGAGGCCTTACCAATATGTTGATGGTTACCACCGCCGTGGGGATGGTCAACTGGGTTCATGGCAACACCACGAGTACGGGGCCAACTGGTGGAAGCCGATTGTCAGGAGGGTCCAACGTCAATTAAAAAACAAAGGACAAACTTGTAACGCTTGGCCTTGAATTTGTAGTAAGCCCTGCCCGCCTTGAGCAGGGGTTTGTCAATCCTTCCACCACCAGCGACGATACCGACGGTGGCACGGGAGCGACCAGAGATGGTCTTTTTTGAGCCCGACGGGAGGCGGATACGGGTCTTGTCATCTTCAGGAGAATGTCCAATGACGGTAGCGTAGGTTCCAGATGTCCGGGCGAGGGAGCCACGGTCGCCGACCTTCTCCTCGACGCTGCAGATGATCGTTCCTTCGGGGAGTTGGCTCACGGGGATAACGTTTCCAACGCTGAGGGTAGCCTTCTTGCCGCAGTAGATGAAGGCACCAGTGTGAAGACCCTCGGTGGCGATGAAGGTCTCTTTGCGGAGCTTGTAACGGTACGGATCACGGAAGATGACACGGGCAAGGGGAGCACCGCTACGGGTTCAACGAATTTCAGAAATACCTTCCCGTCGAGTATCCAACAAGACGTACCGGCCGGAGTCATGGATGATTTCCTTGACGATGCCACGAATGTAGCCGTTCCTTTCGGCAAAGTCTAGGGGACGTAACCTCGCAGGAGATTTGTTCAAGTGCGTGTGTGCTTTGAACTAGAAAACCGAAAGGTCGAGATTATCCAAATTGTTGATCCAAGGGCGACCTACGATGGTATGAGATCGCCTCTGTGCCCTGATAACCCTACCCATCGTTTAATCTAGAAGAAAAGGTAGGTCAGCGCCAGCTCCCATCGTAGCCATCCGAAGTGGTTGCGACGCATCCATCCTCAAGACAACAACTTTCGACGCCGTTTCTTTTGGGTTCGATAGCGAGATTGTCCTGGGACGGGGCAGGCAGCGTTCTAGGCAGAATTTGGGGACAGAACTCACAGTATTGAGGGAGTAGGTCGTTGATGATTGCGAGGATGAGCGGGTGCTCAACCAGGTGATGACTCAGCGGCCACCTTTACGGCAAGTTCCGATCGATGAGGTTTGGCCTGAGGTGCATGGGTGCGGCGGGTAATAGTCCATCGTTTACACTACTGTAGTCTTACAATACCCAAGATAAATTGTACGCCCTTCTCAGGGTCCGTTTCACATTTCCATCTCCATTTCCAGTCCATCCCATTCGGATGCTTTCCCTCCACTCTCCTCTACTGAATGGTCGAAAGTGCGATCCAGTGTGGACTGCTCATTCATTTCGAAGTCAGAGTCATCCTCCGTAGGTGGGGAATAGGATGATCTTGATGTGACTGAAGGGCTGCGTGGATTCCACGCGTGTCCACCACCACCAACATTCCTGACCGAACGAAGATCTATGGGAGATGATGTGGTCCTGCTGATAGAAGAGTCGCCTGGGTCGTTTCTGCCGATGCTGAACGCGCTGGGCCGAATGCCCTTCGCATCGTTGGACGAGGGGACGGCGTGGTCGTGGACCCTCGGCGACGAGTAGGATCTGTTCAGTTCAGAAGAATTCGGGAGGGAGCTTGAAACAACAGGGGATGGTTTCTCCGCGACGAGCGTGGCGTTTATCGGCGTTGTCATGGCGCTCGTCGTGGGATAGAGGGTCCCGCCAGAGAGGTACGCGGGCCAGAGGCCACGATCTTCTGGCAATGAAGTACCCCCACGCGTGCTTGGGGCAAGATGCGATAAAATGGCAGCTGCCTATGAAGCAACGGAGTGAGTAAGAGGGTAGGCGGAGGTGAAAGAGTGGGGGCGGGTGTACCTCCAGGAGCTGAACTTGCTGGTGTTTACTCAACAGAAATTTCGAGGTCTCACGCCAGTGCGGGGAGTGCTCCCAACGGTGCTTGACCAAGCAGGACGGGTGACGATAGGCCTGGGAATTATATCAGCCCAGTTCTCATCGAGAATCTAGTGGTTCTTGCCTTTGAACAAGTTTCGCACTTGAAAATGGCACCCTTCTTCCCGTCCCTCGGCAGACTAACGCTGATATCCATACCTTCCAGCCTGGCATCCGCTTCTGAGTTCGCAATATCCGGCTGGCCTTCCCTCCCGGGGATATCGCCGGACTTTGGCGAGGACAAAGAGAGCGTGGCCAGAGATGCCAAGGTGGATGCTGCGGTGTAGACGGCGGTAGCCCTGAGATGACAAAGTCAGGAGAGAGGTATTCTGCCATGGGGGTCGAACGTACGAAGGTCGCGTAGCGGCTTCGCGGGCGTCTGATGTCCTCCTCTTCGATTGTCCGAGCGAAGACATCCTACGGTGTTTGTGAAGCTGGGACGGCGGTTTCGTTGAGCCCAAACTACCGCTAGTGCCAACGGTCGCAGACCACGGAGAGATACCGGAGTCTTGCTGCATACCACTCTCCGGCTCTAACATACAATGAGTGGCAGCCCGGACTGACGGTGAAAGTACGGATTCGTACCACATTCCTGCTCTACTTCCGGCTTAGTTCCGGTGGGGATGGGGTTCGAGTTTGCCGCTGCGATAGACAGTGATAAGAGGCTTTTTCCACCGATGGTGGGCTACGATGGAGCCGAAACCATCAGGGAATGAAGTTGGACGATTAGCCGAGGGGATGACGGCGACGAATGCAATCATACCTCTGATGCATCCATGTCTGGGAGAGATTCTGGGCAGGTTGTACGCGGTGGCGGCGAAAGTGAGGGTTGGATACTTGGGCATCAAAGCATACTATTTCTGGGGTGCAAATGAGGAGGAAAAAAAGTTGTCAGGGGCGGAGAGGGTCCTCACATGCACACCTTTGTCGATCAAATGATGTTTGGGTGGTACTGGGTATGGACCTGGCTATGTGCTACTGAGGTACACGACAAGTAGACCTACTCCACCTCATTGCGTTACGTTCTAACTCGGGGACGCTCAGTTAAACACACTGACGACGCACCGATTCGGTTACCAGAGGCAACGGAATGGTACCATTTGGGGAAATCAAGACATGGTTTGCGGATGGGCATAGAAGGGAGAGACCAGAACAGATACGTCAGAAGAGGAAGTGGAGGGGAAAACAAGCACACAGCGTGCAGGACATCACAGAAGAAGGCCGACTTAGAAATGTAGGTACAGTTGATGTGACACACAGATAAGACGGACGATAGCTTGCACGAACAACAGCATTTAGAAGACGGGGATCGCGATGGAAAGGGTTTCCTCAGAGGTGTTGGTAACAGTGTGCATGTCAAAGCGAACGTGGATCAGGGGGCGGCCTTTCGGTGCCCACGACTCCGAGTCAGGAACAGTAGTGGCCGACGAGCGAACGACATACTAGGCAGCGGCGGTGGCCTCAGCCTCCGGTTCAGGCTCCTCAGCGATGGTCTCAGGGACGGGGGCATCCACCTTCTCCTCGGTGGTGACCTGGACCTATATCGCTGATGTTATCTACCACGGATGGTTCGGTGGAATACGGTCTCACCTTGGATGCTGGCTTACGGGAAGCAGTAGAAGAGGGCTTCTTGGCGGTAGATGTAGGCTTAGCGGTTCCAACTTTGGAAGGGGGTTTGGAACCAGCTCTGCGAGAGGCGGGCTTAGAGGACGTGCCATCAACCGCCTTTGAGGTGGGCTTCGCCTTTGAGGCGGGTTTAACCGCCTTGGAAGCGGGCTTGGTAGCCTTGGAAGTAGGTTTGGTGGCCTTCGAGGCTGGCTTGGTGGCCTTGGAAGCAGGCTTAGTCTTTTGGGAAACCACGTAAGTCAAGGATGTTGAAAGGATGTCGGTGAACACGTACCTTCTTTGCGGGAGGTTCATCCTCCTCGCCATCCTCAGCCTTTCTCTTTTTACCACGAGACTTGGGAGGGCCAGCGGCCTCATCGCCCGCAGGCTTGTCCTCCTTCGCATCCGACTTGGGCTTCTTGGAGCGTGGTTTGACCGGGGCCTTTTTAGGGGCGGGCTCAGGCTCAGGCTTTGGTTGGTCCTTGATGCGAGCAGAGCGGCGAGGAGCTACATCGGCGTCGGTAGTGGCGGAGGTGGATTTAGGTTTAGTAACCATGATTATCGACGATGAGGGTCGAAGGAAAGGAAGGGTTGGAGCCTGGTACTGCTCCGAACGCGTTGTGGACCAACGAACACGTGACGATGTTGATCGTGTTTGATTTCGATCTCCGCCAGAATTTTCTCCGAGTCCGCCCTGATCACCCCATCCAGAAAGGGCAAGCGCCCGGCCCGGGGAGGTCAAAATGCCGGTGGACAACGTGGATGTGGGAGGCGTTGTAGAGGGTCGATAGAGCGGGGTTTGTGGTTTGTGGGTGTGGGCAGAGGGGGGTTTGCGGGTGTATGTTTTAGAAACACCTTTTGTTTTTTATAATTATGATTGTCACGCGACGCTAAGAGAGCCTGCGAGGTGGCGCGTGGCAGGGTGATCGGCGGTTGTGAGGGGATTCCCAATCTGACCGCATGTCAGAGGCGCCTGGAACTGATCTCGGCTGGGTATATAGGAAGCGAGACACCGTCGCAAGGGCCCTCTTTCGTTTTCAAAGTCCCCCTTCACTCTCTGTTCTCCGGTATGGCTGCCGCTATCCCTGCCCACGCAATGCACTCTGGCATAGACCCCTTCACCGGTAGAGGTAGAGGGTTCTGGTCATCCCTAATCAGTGCCCTCCTCGCAACCGCCCTCTTCAGGTGCTGGCACATTCTCCTCTTCTTCAGCGGATGGGGAGCGATGGTCACCCTGATTTCTCAATACGTCCACCCTCTCGCCATTCAGCCCACGCTGCTAACAGTGTTAGTATCCACAATGATTCCACCACTGTCCCCGCGCATTAAACACACCCCTTTAGATTGGGTACTGTGCTCGGTTTTGTCATCTCGTACCGTACTACCTCCAGTTTCGAGAGGTACAACGAGGGCCGTCGATTCTGGTCTGCGATTATCCTTGGCAGCAGGACATTTGCTCGCATCGTGTGGTTCCACGTGCCAGGTACCAGCGCCCATGAACTGTTACATCCGGCCGTCTAACCCCCATTTCACAGACGTTATGCCAGAGGTTCCGGGAGATACCCTCACCGAGGCGGAGCGAAAGGCTAGGGTCCTCCTCGAGAAGAAGACCATCATCAATCTTATCGAGGCGTTCGGTATCTCCATCAAACATTACCTCCGTGGTGAGGAAGGTGTTTTCTACGAGGACCTCTACCACCTCGTCAAATTCCTCCCACCCTACGCCTTGCCTGCAGGCCTCCCATCAAGGGTTGACGTATCCGAGATGCCGACGAACCGCTCATCCGACGGAACTCGACACTCCACCTCTCGTGGTGATAACAAAGAGGGCGCCGAAGATCAACTCCCTCTCCCAGTCACTTCAGAACCAAGGTCTCCCATTTCTGGGTCTGTCAAGCCTCGCCCGGGCGATGATTCCTTCCTGTTGCCCGCTCGTAACCCCCCTCAGTTTGCCATCTTCGACGTCTTCCCTTTCTCCCTATTGGTTCGCCAGTTGACAAAGCGTGGGAAGGATATCGGGGGAAAGAAGGCTGCTAGGCTAAGGGCCTCCATGAGGGAGCACATTGATTCCCACAACATCCCTCTGGAGATCTCGTTATACCTGGTGAGGTTCCAGCCGAGCCAACTAGCGTTATATATGCTCAAACTGTTGACAGAGCTCTTACATCTCTGCCTTGCAATCCAGGAAGGCGATTGACGCGGGCACGACCAGTAAGCATTTACGCGGCCGACTTGCCTGATTTGTACTCACGTCCCCTAGCTGCTTTGTTGAACTCCCTCCTCTCCCTCACTGATTCGCTGACTGGCCTCGAGCGCATTTTGACTACCCCCATTCCATTCTCGTACTCCATCCATCTGTGGGCCGTCACTGTCATCTACTGTTTGGCGCTTCCCTTCCAGATCTGGAAAACCTTGGGCTGGATTACGATTCCTGGTACAACCTTGGTGGTACGGAGCACATCACCTACTCATACCAACACCGCCAACTGACAGTCATTCGACTCTAGGCTTTCGTCTTCTTCGGTTTCTTGGTTGCTGGCGAGGAGATCGAGAGTAAGCCCCCATCACTTCACTGCCTGTTGCGTTTCTCACATCCTTCCTCTAGACCCCTTCGGTTACGACAAGAACGATCTCAATATGGACTACTTCACTCACCTGATTATCCGTAAGTCACACTTTTCTGCTGGAGCGCCGAGCGACTCATTTCCCTTCAGGCAATGAGCTTCGTGCCGTTACTGGTACCCCTGCTCCCGATCCAAACATCTGGGCCTTCTCCGACATGAACGACTGCGTCTTCTCCTCCAGCAAGCCGGAGGAGAAACCCGATCATGTATCTCCTCGAGAATGGTTGCACCGTGGATTGGGCCCCATGCAAAGCGCGCTCGCTGCGTAAACCCCACGTAGGGACAAACCCGAAATACCTCTCCACAAAAAACCGTATACTCTTTCACCATCATCATTCCAGACTTAGTTGCGCATCGTCACGGTCCAGTGGGTCTTTTCCCCTGGCATCTAATAATTATCCGATAATGCCTCTCCCTTGCTTGATTCCAAATTGCTATCGGGGCTACGCCCACATGGACATGGCACATCATTCATTTACTTCCACACAATCGTTTATAAGTAATGCATTGAATGTAGTTGCTTCACCCACCATGGAACCTCGGTCGAGCGATTGCGACTGGGCAAGGCACAAGAATGACCAGAACGAAACAATACTAAGCGATGGAAGAACCATACCCAATACTTAGAAATCGTCAGGTTGTCGCTCCTCCCCTGTCGAGCGCATCTCTCACTCGGATGCTCATTCCAGCAATCTTGACCAATGCGTCAAGGACCTCGGGTGCCATCTTCGGAGACGTCATCTCTCGCTGCAGATCACTGACAACCTGCTCCAGTTCCTCGTTTTTCCGTTTCTCTGACTTGAGGTCAATTTGCAGAGTGTCTCTCGCCAGCTGGCTCCGTTCCCGAAGTAAGAGGTACTTCTGTGCATAGGTCGCTGCAGCTCGTCTCTCCTCGGCCAATAAACGCTTCTGCACCTCAAGCTCCTCTTTCGCTTGAGCCAGTGCCATTTTGGCAGTGGCCAATTCGTCCTGAAGGCTCTTGATGTTGTCACCATCCGATGTTGAAGACTTGGCAGTCCAGATTTCCCGATGTTGTACATCGTCAATCAACGCTGAGTAAAGGGTGTGAATACAGGAACCCACAGACAGATGTCCGTCGGGCAGTTCACCTTTGCGAGATGGGTGGACACCGTTGAGGTCATTGCTAACCTGTCTTTCCCTTTTTCTCTCTCGTTCTCTCTCGCGCTCTCGCTCCTTTTCCTTCTCGCGGTTCCGTTCCCTCTCAAACTCCCGGTCTCTCTCTTCCTCGCGCTCACGCACCAGTTCTCTCTCTCGTTCTCGGTCCCGTTCCAAGTTCCTAGCTCGTTCTCTCTCGTCGTACGGTAGTACCTGGACATCACTCCTCCCTGCATCCCACGACTGATGTACTGGAGAACGAGTTCTCACATGCGAGGGCGCTCGTGGTATTGGCACAGGGGACCTGGAGCGCTTACGAGTGATGCGCGCCATCTCCCTGTCCCCAGAATGAGGGCGATCCGGAGGCGGTCCAATGTTCTCTTTCCGATAGCTACCACTGTATTGCGGTCTTTCACTCGTGCGGGAACTCGTTGAACCCCGTCGTTCGTGAGATCCTCCTTCATTTTGCACATTCGGACAGGTATACTCCCTGTAAGGTTCAGAAACCTTCTCCATCTGAGACAATCAACAGCGAGTCACATGAAGCGGAGGATTGGACAACATACTAACGATGAACTCGAACGTTCAGTGATTATCGGATGTATTGACCTAGGCTCGGTTGGCGCGGCAGCGGGTTTTGTGATATTGGGGTTACTGTTGCCGTCAGTCGAAGCAGTGGATATCGTTCCGTGATTCTGCAACGCTTGGGATAGGCTCTGCAATTTCGCCAGATCAAACTGCGCGGTAGACATGCCCGAGACTAACGCTGACGATGACGGCGGAACCGAACTCTGCGAAATAGACCTCGCAGTCCGCGGTGGAGGCTCAACGCCGTCCGTCCGCGATAACATCGACGATAAAGCAGTCGAAGAAGATAACGTTGCCAGGACGCTAGATATTTTCAACGGTGCAGTCGATGTGGATGTGTGGTTCTGGCTATCGTTGGTATCTGTACGCGCGAGCGTTTGTGCAGAGAAAGAGCTTTGTGGTGTTTGGGACAATCTTGGAGTGGGCTTGTATCGGTCATCTTGACGTGACCTGGCGCTTGGCGTAGGTGTTTGAGGAGGCTGGTGATGGCTTGCAGCAGCAGGATAACGCGGAGGTGGTAGGTGTGGCCTCGGGGACGGTGATCTCGGACGTTGATACGCCGAGTGCGAGCTTGGTGGATCCACATCGGTGCGGGATCTTTTTCGCGGAGGGCCAGGAGAAACCGACCTCCGAGTCCTCTCCTCGGACTCGGGGTCCCTTTCCCTGCGCCTTTCATACCTCGAGGAGATAATTTTCACGTACTTCCTGCACGATTGAAACCAGGATGTGAGATCGTGATTGCCTCCACCCCCACGGAGTGGCTGGGGGGAACTCACAAACTGGTGTGTTCCTTGAACCCTCGCATGGATGGCTTTTCAAGTTGAGCGACCCTCGCACATAAGGATCGATGGGAGGGCTATCGTTCCATCAGCTTTCGCCAGGACGACGGGCCACCCACAAAAAACTCACCCCGTTCTCCTCCACCACATAGTTGCAGAAGATCTTTGCGCTCTGTTTGACATAATTGACGGTCTCCGGATGACCGAATTCAAGTGCACTGAGGTCGCTGTCGAGCATCTTCCTCCAGCTGAATGCACCTTCGGGGAGCTTGTTGCGGGTTGGATCATAGGGAGACCAAGGGAGGACCCTGTGACCTGGATCGCGGTCGTGATTCATCTTGCGGGCCTTATCGCCCTGGTACTGAAGTTCGAGCCGGATGGTGATAAACATGGTGGGCGTATGTCACTTGACCTGGATCAAGTCGTGCCCGTGACGGTGCGGAAGGAAGAGGGGAAGAGGGGGGAAAGCGACGGATCCACGGTGTGTGTCCCACTGAGCTAAACAGGCAACGTATTGGCTCCGACAAGGGTGCACCTCCCGTGCCGCGGATCACGGATGGCACGGCGGGAATCCACACGTGGCTCACCGTCGTTCCTTACTTGGATAGTGGCAAGTGATAATGAATGGATTCGGCGAAACAACAAGACAAGTGTAAAACATAGGAAATTCGATAGGCGTAGGTCCTATTTACAACCGCCAGTTGTGAAGCGAACAAATGACACTCTAGTAAGCAGGGGGGAAGAGCCGCGCTGCACTGAGTGTGACTGACATGAGTCACCTACACGTAGTAGAAAAACAGGCCACTCACGAGTAGACCCACAAGTTCTGTGGGTCGTTGTAAGTCTCGTTGGTATAGCCAAAGCGGACTGCGGAGAGGGTCAGCGTCAGGTTGGGGAAACGGGGGAGAACACCTTGCGTTGAGGTGGTTCTGCCACGTAAGCTAACGAAGAGGGGTCAGATATAAACATTGTCGTGCAAGGGGCGCCACTTACCGACAGGTTCTTCCTTCTTGATCCAACTCCAAGCGGTTCTCCAGTTAATCCGGTAGGCACCATCGACGATCCTGGGGGTTGGGTTAGGTTAGGATGAACAGCCACGGTCGTTCGCCCCTCGTGGCTCACAAGTCGGGTGGGGCAAGGGGGCCACCCTTCAACCCGGCGGTCTTGATCTCTGGGTCGAGCAACGGCCGTCAAGAAGCTGTTGCCGGCCATACCATTGTACTCGATGTGTTGACCGGGTCGTCCACCGAATACAGCGATCTTTGTCTTGAACTTCTCGTACATGAGGGTGCTGAAAAAGGCGCAGCTGGAGGCACGGTTTCCGTTGCCAACCAAGGCAATGTTTCTTTGGTTGTATAGTCAGTAACTGCGAGCCCCTTTCGGTCGGCAAACTCACTCTGGCGTGAAAGCAGGCGTATCTGGGATCTGAACGCTGAATACGGTTTGGCAAGTGTCGTGGAAGCGCTGGGAGGCGGGGTCTGAGATACCATTGACACTGAACGGCGCCGACGGATCAAAGTAGTTGTAGTTGGAGGGTTGAAAGGTGTCGTTGGTGAAAACCCCTGGAGATGAAAGGATAAACACGATTATTGTGATGAACGTTAGGTGGAAACCTGCGATTGTCTGGTGAGAAGAACGTCCAGGAAGAATTGAGTCCCAACTTGATGTTCGAGGCGACAATCTTCTTTGACAGTTCGTTAGCGCGGAATGTGCTATCATATCCTCTATGGCGGGGGTCAAAACACCATTGAACAGGGAAAGTTACGTTACTAACGGGTATCCCGCGCCTTTTCCCGCGAGGAAGCTGAACAAAAAGCTAGAGGGGCAGGGGTATCCACCTGTTGTTCGCCAACTTACGGGTATACGAACCGGAAACTGACTGAAGACATACCAACATTGTTGTGAAGGTCAACGATCAACTTGGTGACACCCTCGCTGGTGAACTCCTTCACAGCAGATTCTACATCGCGCTGGAACCCATCGAATTTGTCGGTGTGGAAGGTGCTTACATACATCTAGAAACTTGATTAGGAGGGGTAAGAAAATGATCGCAAGCGTGTTATTTACCACTCCGATTTTACCGTCGGGCAGGATGTATGATTTGATGGCGCCTGCGCTACCCGCAACAGGGGGGATTGTCGGGACATATTGCTGAGGCAGGCCGACAGCAGTAGCGCGGCTAGAGTCTTGGATGATCTCAGCGATGGGCTGCAACTTCTTCCTCTCGGCTACGCGGCTCGTCGGGTTCGCCTCAAGGTAGTCGAAACCGTTGGTGGTGTTTTTGACAGCACAATTGGTGTTCGAGCTAAGAGATCTCATTTAGCCCGCAAACATTTCGGGGAGAGTTGCACCCACTAAGAGGTCCCATCTGTGAACGGAGTTCCGAGATAGTTGGCGTAGAATGGAATCTTCACCTCCTCAGCCTTCTCGGAACCGACGGGGATGACGCTCATGGTGAGGTAATCTTGGTCTGGGAATTGTCGACCGGAGAAGAGGCCAAACCTCTGGGACCAGTCAGAATTAACAAGACGATAGCCAGTGAAAACGCTGTTGGCACGAATTCCGTGGTCAAGGTAATTTTTGGCTTGGGTGGTGGCTGGTAGTCGATATAGTCATAGACATTCTTGCCCTCGACCTTCACAACTTTAGCACCAGCAAGGCGTTTCCAGTCGAAACCAACCTGGTCGTATAGACCAGTGAACGCATCATCGAGCAAACTAACGAGCTCGACTGCGTCTGGAGCGATACGGATGTTAAAGTCTCCACCCTCAGCGAGACTGATGACGGGAGTGGGCAACAGGCTTTGAAAAGCGATATAGCAGCTGGGGAACCACCCTATGCGGTATATCAGGGAGCATCGGGGTGATGACAGAGGGTATTACTGACGGGTGTGACCATCGTTCGACAAAAGGGAGGTGTCAAAGATGTCACGGTTGAAATCGTAGTCCGACTACAAACAGAAAATTGAGATACGTCACCATGGACGGCGTCGATAGGACTCACATCGTATTTCGCGTTGCGAATTCGGGAGAACTCGTCCCGGATCTGGACGGACGGCTCCTGGAAAGGAGGTGGAGAATTCTTATAGAAAGGCTCAAATGAGAAGAAGTCTGTGACGCGTTCGGTGTTGGCCATGACATTGGTTTTTATTGTCTTGTTGTAAGGGAATGATTTGAGACAAGCCAAGGCTTGGGAAGGAACGATGAAGTCTTTGCCTGCGATAGCAGCGCGGGGGTCGGAGCCGATAGCGGCGGGATTAACGAGCGAGGGCGCCTGTAATACCGCGGCGAGGAGAAAGGTGAAGGAAGCTGTGAGCTTCATGGTGGGAGGGAACGTGGGGTAGCTTGGGAGGAGAACTGGGGGAGCGAGGCGCCACAGAGCACCACATTTTATGGGTTCTCGGGCGGTCTAATTTAAGGCGCCGACACGCGAAAAGCGGGGAGAGAAAGGACTCAGGCAACCAGTTGAGGTTGCTTCCGTCCTGCCACGATTCTGCCTCCGGACGTGAGCGTATGCGCAACCAGAGGATAAACCACATGGGTGTCGGGGAGCTCGACGGGAGGCACACGAGGCAGGAGAGGGTTACAGTCGGGCAGGGCGATAGACATAGTTCCGGAGCGCACGGGCTCATGGCGAAATACCAACGAGGAGGGTGACCATGGTCAGCTGGGGCGCTGGACGGATCGATCAGCGGCAATAGACAATACCCACTACGCAAATCGTGAGTTTATCCTGAATTGTGAACCGGGATCTTCGGGAAAGTAGAGGCAAAGAAATTCAAAAGGAAGTGTGAGCTATTCGTATGATGACCAACGAGTTCCAATCGTTTCTCCTGGATTCCTTCGGCATTTGATCGCCTGGGGAAAACGATTCACTCATCAGAGCAACATCGCGACCTATTCAACGGGGTATAACTCGTTGTCCGTGGCGTGGATTACCACCGTCGTATCTTCCACATGGTGTTCCTCTCCCGTTGCGGCAGATGTTCGTGAAGCAGGGTCGCTGGCTGGTGGTTACCAGGGTAGGGCTGGTAAGAAGCAGAGCCCGTCGATCTACCACTACACAACAGGGGAACGAGGACCGCTGGGTGGTTACAAAAGTGACCGGTAGTGTTGGGGTAGACAGAGAGTTACCGAAGGCATGCTCGATACGATGCCGTTTGAAGGGGGTATGTGAAGGAGGGTGAGAAAAACAGACGACAGGGGGCACCCTGTGGGAACCACGCTCGCGGAATACGCAAACTCAAGGGTCCCGGAACCGTATCTCTGGGCGTAAAGATAGGGTAGAATGCACAATTTGTGATTGGGGGAGTATTATTCTCCAGCGCAACAGTGGGGGAAGGAACCAAATGAATGGCCTATGGAAATTGGAATCACAGGTGCAAGAAGAGCCTATTCTACAGGAGACCTTAGGGATGACCGGAAACTGGACGGAGCGAAGAACCGACTGTATCCAGAGAATAGCCAACAATCCAGAGAAACTACCATACTTGAGAGTAACCATGCCGTGGGGCGAGGGGATGGGGGGTGAGGAAGCAGATCGACTGCCTGCCGCGAAACGCACACCTCAGACCTGAACGGAGAAACACGGTGAAGACTAAACAGGTGCGTTACGCCTGGGGGAGACGGTTCACAGATATCGGAGACTCCCACTTCAACCGGTGCAGATACCCTGGGTTTTGGGTGGGTGAGACACCGAGAGGTCCCCTAGGCCCGGGATGGCAGAGATGAAATCACCGAACCCCTCTGCTCGGTGCGAGTTCCATGGGTCGTACCCGCCCGTGCAGGCGGGTATGTGTGTAGACCATTTCATGAGTGTTCTTGTTTGGGAGGAGTTGAAAGTTGATCTGCGTTCTGCGGTGGAAAGGTCGTCCTGTTTCCAAGGACGCCAGTTCCCCCGAAATTCTGCGGTTTCGTGAATGTCGATCCACCGTGCCAGGGCGATCTAAGGGATTCAAGTTGTCAAACAAATCGTGGCGAAGGTTGTCTGTTCATTGGGGACACTATCTGCGGACTTACCAGTACGGGGCTTCATAACGCGAGTTCGCGCCGTTCGCACTTGATGCGTGATACCTCACGACCGTGGCTGGCTCGAACGACCCGCTCCACCGCCGAGGGGAATTTAGTTCGGTATCCAAAATCGACCTAGGGTCTGTCTATTCGGGAGGATCCTCGATCCTCCTGTGTCCTGGGGAGGGAAACCTGCGGCGGACGTTTGGATTGCGGCCGGTAACCACGTTCGTTTATTCCGGACGCAAACCCCGTTGGTTGCAACGGCTTGGGACTAGGAGTCCTCCAGCATAACTTTCAAAGCACGTAAAATCAGTGTCCACCAACCAGACATAGGGGTAGTCGAGTTCGGTGTCGCAATGGTTCAGTTGACCCAACGTGGGGGAAGAGACATCCACCAGGTTCAACTTGGGTTCGACCGAGAGGCGAGGGGGTCAGGGGACTTGCCAGCCAGCTATGGGATGTGTACAATGCCAATCTGACGTGTTTCTCAGTTCATTACTTTGTGGGGGGATACACGATGTAAGCTAGGTATTCGTCTAAGTCGTGAAGGTGATGTGTATACTACAGGGGATGCTAGTGTTATGCGAATAAAGTACAACAGGTCGAAGGAGTGTCGTGAATGTCGAAGAAGGTGACAGTGATATAACCCGAGAGAAACAAAAAAAGATCGTCAAATTAATCGTCCAGAGATCATGAAAATCATTCAGTTTGAAAACCATTCACCGCCACTCGCAAGCTGGGCGAAAACACCTTTACGATCCATGAGTTCGTCGAAGGTGCCGGTCTCAGCGATGGCGCCGTCGTGAACAACCAGTATCCGGTCGCACATCTTCATAGCGGCAATTTTATGGGTGACCATCACCGTAGTGCGCCCGACCTTGGCGTCCATAACGGTCTCCAGCACCGCGGCCTGGTTGGCGGGGTCCAAAGCGGAGGTGCACTCATCAAGAATGAGGATTTTGGCAGGGCGAACGAGAGCGCGGGCGATCTGGATGCGTTGGGCTTGACCACCCGAAATCAGCGAAGCATTCTCGCCAACCGCAGTCTCGTATCCTTTCGGGAGGGACATGATGAAGTCGTGAACGTGAGCAGATCCGGCAGCCTCCTCGATCTGGGCCTGAGACAGAGCCCGGGACCCGTATGCGATGTTCTCGCTGATGGGGGCGTCAAACAGGTTCGGGTTCTGGCTGACCACGGCGACGTGGTCACGGAGGTAGTTGACATTGATAGATCCCAGTCTGTTTGGCCCGATGGTAATAGTTCCGGAAGTGGGTTCATAGAGTCGTTGGAGGAGAGCGGCGATGGTGGACTTTCCAGAACCGGATGCACCAACGATCGCGACGCACTCGCCTTCGCGGACCTTTAGCGAGACATTCTTGAGGACTGGAACTTCGGGTCGCTCGGGGTAAGCGAAGGAGACCTTGTTCAGCGTGATCGAGCCCCTAATCGGCGGGCACGCGGATCCACGAGACTCCTGGGTGGTGGACGACAGTTGGATGAGACGGTGGAAGTCGCGGGTCGCTTGAACAGAGGTAGCGATATGTTGAGCTAAAGAGGTGTTAATAAGAGATGAGAGCACCAAACGAGGTATCCACGTACTAAAACCCATAAGCTGGGAGCCAAGAGACACGGTGAAAACTATGAGGTTGAGGACCTCGACCATCTGGGAGTAGGTGTAGGTACCGCGAGCGATGAAGATCGCTCCAACGTAGAACAATACGGCTTCCGAGAGGTAGATGAGCGAGCTGGCAACACCGTGGGTGCAGCCTTCGACGAAAGCGCCTTTGATTCCGGCGGCGTGGGCGTTCTGTACAGACTTTTCAAAAGACCGTTCGAAGAATCGCTCGAACGCCATGGCACGGATCGAGCGCACATTGGTGATGGCCTAGACAGGGAATGAGCTCGTGAAGTAGGTATCGAGTGGGAGCAGAGCTTACCTCGTAGTATTCTTTCGCTACCTGCTCGCGAGCGCGCTTGTTCCTCAATTCGCACTTGGCGACCAAGTTGGTTTGAACAGCCATAGTGACGACGAAAACCGGAGCGATGGCCATTCCAACAAGGGTCAGTTGCCATCCCCTAATCATAGCCCAAAGCAAGCCAGTTCCGAGCATGGCAATGACAACGATCGCCTGAGGGAAGACCGTGGCAAGCAAACTCCTAGCGTCGTCGCCATCCTTGATAAGTATCTGAACCAACTTGATGGGCCCGTTTGATCCGTCCACCTTGTCGAACCACTTCTTGTCCTGGAGCAGGATCAACCGGAAACAAGACATTCTTAGTCGGTTGACCCAAGTGATGGCGATCTTCTCGAGGATGAAGTACTTGAGACCCAACAGCAGCCCGTCCATGACGGCCAGCGCCAATACGGTGGCTCCAAAGAGGTTGATAAGGGAGACGTCTTGTGCGCCGGCGGAAACTTGAACAAAGAGTTTCGAAAGGACAAAGGAGAAAACCGGGGTAACTGCGCCGCTAGCAGCTGCAATGAAAAAACCGAGGAAGATGAAGAATTTTTGAGGGAGGGTCGGGTAGATATCGCGCAAGAGCTTGAAGAAAGGGACGGGGGCGTCGGTTGAGGGCTTCCCCAGAACCGATCCCTCCACGGTAACTGCCTGCAGTTCGGGTTTCGAACGCTTACGGTGTTGCGCCCGACGACTGCTCGCTTGGGTCGCAGACCTCTTGATGGTATCTTTCTCGGCATCAAAGTCCTCATCATCGAGGATATAAGAGGGTTGAGAATGCAGGGTGGAGACGGGGGAAGTTGGAGAGAATTGGAGGCTGAGTCGATGACCGTGGGGATTAGATGTGGCGACCGGTTCGGGGATTGTTAGCGGAGGGAGGTAGACACTCGACGGCCGCCTTGGTCGGGGGAACGTGTTGAAGGTTTCGTTATCAATGACACGGCTGACCTGAGGCGGAACAACGTTCTTAGGGTGGGACTTCTCATTAGTGAGGTCTGCAACAACGTCGAACATCCAGTTTCCGAGAGTGAGGGGCCGCATTGATGGAGCGGTGACTTCAGGTTCGCCCTCTTCCGTCTCATCGAGAATCGCCTGGACTTTCCGTTCTTTGTCGGCAATCTCTTGATCAATATCACGTTCTGGGAGAGTTGCGCCTTGGGAAGCGGCCATTTCGCTGAAGAAGCCTCCCTTCATACACTCCAAGTCATCCCGGTAGCCAGTCTCGACGTTGACACCCTCCTTCATCACGATCACGAAGTCTTCAGGGCAGATTTGGCTAAGGTCGTGAGTAATAACGATGGTAGTCTTGTTCTTGCGCCATTGCTTGATTGCCTCGAAGACCAGGACTCGGGAAGTGGCATCGAGAGCGGAAGTTGCCTCATCTGTGATTGGAGTTAAGAGTAGATCGATCCCATGAAATTTGAACTTACCGAGGATCAAAACGGTAGGATCGCGTAAGTAGGCACGGGCGATCGCCAATCGCTGCTTCTGACCACCAGACAAATTGGCACCACCGTTTCCAAGCATGGTGTCATAACCCTCTGGGAGGTCGCGGACGAACTCGTGCATAAGAGCAACTCTGCAAGCAGCGATGACTTCTTCACGGGTAACATCCTCGGGGCGCCTTCCAGAAGGGGAACCAGCCAGCCCCATAGCGACGTTGTCATGGACGGTCATGTCAAACATAATGCACGACTGAGAGACAAGGGCAATGTGTTGGCGGGTGAACCTCTCGTCAAGGACTTGAAGGTCTTGTTGGTCGAGGGTGATATGTCCAGATTGGCGGGAGTACATGCCAGTAAGAAGCTGAGCCACGGTAGACTTCCCTGATCCAGATCCGCCAACAATGAAGGTGGTATCACCCTCAGGGAAATACATCGTCACGTTGTCAAGGATCGGGATGGTGGGACGGGAAGGGTATGCGAAAGTGACGTTGATCATCTCGAGCTCTCCGTGACACTTGGAGGGTTGGATCTTCCTAAAGGCGGTGACCTTTCGAGAGAGGGGGATGAAGTGGGTCGAGCGGTGCGAAGAATCCTCAGGAGCTGATGCGTCCATCATGTTGAGAAGGGAAGCCATGGCACTCTTGCCCTTTGCGAGGAGGAGGAACTGAGGGGTTGCCATATGGAGGTTGCTGGTGGCGATGAGGCAGGCCCAGAAGACGGACATGACCTCGCCGGGAGTGTTGCGACCTTCTCGGACAAGCTTCGAACCATACCAGAAAGCTTGGACGAACATGGACATCATGAAGAACTGGGTGAGCCCCATGTTGATACCCCACAACGCGATAATCTTGCCAGCGGTTGTCTTGATGCCGATGAGGGCACCTTCGAGGGCCTTCAGTTCGTGATCGAAGGCGTTGAAAGCCTTGACGGTAGCGATCGCGGCGACCGCACGGTCAACGAGGGTTGCCGCGATCGCCGTATAAGAACGTTCCCCCATGAGCAGACCCTGGGAGAGTCCTTGGGAAAGCCCACCGAGGAGGATAAGAATGGGGAAGGTAGATAAAACCACAAGGGTGAGCGACCATGAACCCTTGAAGCCGAGAGCAAGGGCAACCAGAGTGGTGGTCAAGTATTGAATGGCCAATCCAAGAGCAAGGGAAGACGCGGAACGGACGTCTTCAGTATCTCTATGTCAATGCGTTAGAAGCTTGCAGAGAAGAACCGCGAATAAAAGCGCGCGTACTTGATAAATTGGGCCATCATACCACCAGCGCCGATGGGACCATCCTCACCATCGGCCGTCTTCACCAAATCGTCGGAACCCATCTTCTTGTCGAACCAGACCATTTCCTTGTTGGTGATAACGTGGTAGGCGCGGCGGCGTAAAGCCCGCAAGTTCCGTTCACCCGTCGCAATCCAGAGGCTCGAAGTGATGCTGCTCAGAACGAGGGCGGCGGCGGCCAGACCGAGCAACGTAAGAGCGGAGCCCCCGACACCTCTCAACAACTTGTCTTTGTCTTCTTGAGTTGGGTTGGAGAGGGGAAATTTAGCGAACGCGTCGAAGGCTTGACCGACCGCGATGGTCATGAAAGGCGCGACGCCGCCAGAGATGAGGGAAGCGAGGACCGCCGGAAGGAAAAAACAGAACATATCCCGACGGGACATGGGGGAGAAGAGGAGGGTGAGTGATGGTTGGAGGGGCTTGTAGGAAGATAAGGGTAATTTAGAGGTTGAAGTAGCAGGTGAGAGAGCAATGCTGGACATCGTAGCAGGAGTCGTCGGCTGGGGGTCATCATCCACACGGGTGGTGACGTCGACCCGGAGGGACGCAGGACGACGCATCGTGGTGGTTGTGGAGGGAGTAGAGCAAGGGAAGCACAGTAGCTCTGGCCATGGTTTTGTACGATAAAGTGCAAAGAACAAAAGAGAGAGGAACAATAGACATTCGCCTGGCATTGTTCCCACGTGATCCCGATCAATTGTCACACGCGTCACACCCGCCTCCCTCCGTCACAGTCACACCTCCCAGTCCCCCGATTAGCGACATGAGGGGTACAAGACCCCTCGCTAGAGCAGGCCAAAGCAATCGCGAAAGGTCAAGGCTCGGTGATAACGCAGCCGTAGCACTGTCAGTGTGTCCAGCGGGGCGGAATTTCACGAGATCAGTCCATCTACATCCCCCATTGGGGCAGCGCTTATCTCCTTTATTGTCTGCCTTGTTATTGTCTCTCGGTCAACTTCGCCTCCCCCCCGCTGCGGGCCGTCTTCTCGTTGATGTTGCTGACACAACCTGGATATGGTTGAGCCACAGGCTGGACCGTAAACTTGTGTTCAAGTGGTCGGAGAGTGTCAGATTAATGGCGCTACACCAGAGCAACACCAGGAAAGGGTATGGCGGAACCGCCGAGGATAATCCCAATAGCAAGTCAAACAGCAAGGTGCAAAAACGACAAGGATCTAAATGTATGATGCGAAAAGAAATATACTAGAATATGCAAGCCCACATAATGAAAAATAACATATGTCGTTCCCCAGGAACTGTAGCATCCACCGTGGGTTAGTTCAGATAACCGCGGCATTTCGCGGATCCACACAGGCATGGGATCTTGTCCTGTTCTATGGGGAAATGGTAGTCTGGAAGAGAAAACCCGGGTTGGTGTGAGGTTTTTGCTAAAAGTCTGGAACGCACCATATGTAATCTCATCCCCCAGCTCAATCTCTTGCTTGGCGTAAATGACAATATTCTTTACACCGCTTATAGTGATGATCTTGGCCGTGCAATTCGGGTCACAGGAGTGGTTGATGAGTCGCCTGCAGGGACCCGTCAGGTTAGAACAGGCACCAGGCGCAGAGTAGGGTCAAAACATACCCAAGGTTACCCTTCTTCGTAGCATCCACGACCAGGTCTTCGTCGATCCTGAAGAGGTAACTACTACCGATTCCCTGTCTCTCGTACGCTTTCTCCCTTTTGTCGGCGACGGCGGCGCGGATCACCTCTCCCACGTACTCGATAACCATCTCTCCTCGCGCAATTCGTTCCATTGCGTATAACCCCCAGTCGTGGATCGGGGACCTTGCAAATCGAAGGTGCTTCTTCCGTGTCTGGAGTTGATTGAACTTGACCTGGTCTGTGGCCGGAGTTTCACCCAGAGATAGCTGCATAGCTCGTTGCATTTGGTTGATCTCTTCAATACCCTGAGCGCGTCTTCTCGCGTTCGCACGGTTAGAACGTGAAGATGTGACAACAGGGGCTGGGGCAGACACAGCGGGTTCGGGGATGGCATCTTTGCTAGTGGCTTTCGCCTGGGCAGTGTATTGCGCGACATAAGCAGATTTCTCGGCATGGGTAATCTTGTAATACCCTTCGGTACGAGCGGACCCAGTGGTATGAACCCGGAAGGGTGGGGGCGCATCAGGATCGGGCTCTTCTTCTTCCACTACGCGAGGGAGGGGAATGTTGAACTTTCCGTCTGAGTTTCGGGCAAGGGCGAGTTTGGCGAAGTACATGTCTTCGTCGTCCTCGAACAAGCCGTCCGCGATTGGGTCGAAAGAAATCAAGACAGGCTCTGGAGTGGCGAAGACTGAGGATTCTCTGTCGACGGATAGGCGGACCTCTGTGATAATGGGGACTTCGAAATCGACATCCCCAGGGATAACGACATCTGGTATAGGAGGCTGCTCCTCGACCTTCTTGGCGATCGCCTTCGACTTTTTAACGGGGCGGCCGTCCTCGGAGTCTGTGGTGGGGGGTTCCTTTCTCTTCGCTATATTGTCATGCGGGGAAAGAGCGCGCTCCTCCTCTTCTGCCTCCTCGACAGCTGGGGCGGCTTCGGGTTCAGGTTCGACGAGGTCCTCGATGATAACCTTTTGCCTCTTCTTTGGTCTTTCCGCCACCTCGAGCTCGTCCACGTCGTCTTCATCTGCCTCTGGCTTTAAAGCCACTCCTTGTACCAACTGCTCCTCTGCGAGGGGTAGGGGCTGGGGCTTTGGGACCCTGTTCTTCTTGAACGAAAGACCCTTGAGCCCTTTCTTTTCTTTCTCCTCGACCGCAGCATCGCCTTCCACACCGTCAACCTTCACGCCCCTCACTTTCCGTACCTTCTCCTCGTCAGCGACCATCTGCCGAAGCTTAACGCCAACTACCCTGTCCATCACATCCCGCTCCAAAAGTGCCCGCAGCTCCTTCATGATGACCCGCTCAGCTTCTTCGACTATGTCATCATCCCGCCACCGCCTCAAAACTTCTCGGGCAGAAGGTCCAGAAGTACGCATGGATGGTGTCCATGTTGACGGGGGCGTCTGAACATTCAGTGTGACAGATGTGTGAGCCAAGGTGCGGGTGCCTGCATTCAACACTGTCTTTGCTTTCCGTGCGGAATCGGACGTTTGGAACGTCACGTACCATCCAAGGTGGTCGCGGAGAACCTGTGAGCGGAGAGAATACGTAGCCGCATTGTAATTCGTCAACAAAGAGACCCGGGCGGAGGTTAATGAAGTGCATACCTTATCCACCTTGAACCCCTCAAAGAAACGTCTTACGTCCTCTTCTTTCACATGGGTTCCAAGTTGGCCGCCTCCGGATTCTTCGATTGTCACGTACTCGTTACCATTGCGCTCAAGTTCAGCGTCTAAGGCTTCCCGTTGGCTTTGCCTTCCAAGGTACCGGGATGACTGACCAGGTTTACGGGAGATCGGCGATGGTGACCTCGAGCGTGACCTCGACACAGAGTATGAGCGAGAACGGGACCGCGAATGCCGACGAGGAGAGTAGCGACTCCTTGAATAGTAACTTGACCGACCACTGTATCGATCATTCGGACGGCCTCTCGTGTGGGCGGGTGTAGATGAAGAAGAATGGTCATGGAGGGAAAGAGTCGGACGCGAAGAGTATCTTGATGCCGAGTGCAGGTTCCTTGTCCGTGCTAGAGCGGGTGGGGGAGGTTTTGATTCGGGAACTGCCGAAACAGCAACTCCGGGATGAGCAGGGAGTGGATGGCGTGTTGGGGGGAGAATGCCGCGATGGCGGGGATCAGGTTGCGTAGATGGCCGGGCTCTTCTCGCCTCTTCTGCCTCCTTCCTCGCGACTAGCTCCTCTCCTTTCTTCCTACGTTCCTCAGCTTCTGCCTCCTTTTTCTTATTTAGAGCCGCCTCTCTTTCCTTCCGCCTTCGGTCATCCAATTCCCTCAAAATCGCCTTGAGTTTGGATTTGGCATCATCGTCCAGAACAACTTTGAGTTCTTCACCAGGCACAGTTTGGATACTCAGCGTTGACCCTTGGCCATTGCTCCTTCCACAATGCTCTTTCTCTACACAAAGTTTTGCCTCCTCGTGGGTCGAGAACTTGATATATGCAATCCCCAGTGCGCTGCCAGTGGTCTTGTCGATTTCGGGTTCGAACGAAACGATACGACCGTGGACGGCAAAATGCCGACGAATTTGCTGGTTCGAGGTGAGTGGTGAGATATTAACTGCCAAAACGGCGGTGGGGGGAGGTGGTCCAACTGAATACTGATCGTGCTTGAAAACTATGAGTCTAACCTTAACCCCACGATGACCTGAATGCACTTACGTCGTACTTAATCGCGTGAAACTCCCCTCTTCCGGGTCTCAGAGGTTGCAACCTCCTCATACCTGGCACTTTCCTCGGATCTCGTATGGGCGGCATGTGCTCACCTTCCACGACCTCGCCATCATATCGATACAACACTTCCTTCCCTTTCCCCTTGCCCTTGACCCTATGTTCTGCGTTCGGATCCAGTTGCTGGATCTTCTCAATCAACTGGCGGAAGCGGCCATCCCGATCCTTTTCAACGGATGCGTCGAACAGAACCTTGTATGTTCGGTCATCTTGGAGGAACTCGGATCGATCAGCCGGCCAAGGCGGTGGAGACGGCAAACTATAAATGGGTGCAGGTGAAGGAGACTTTGGCGGTGGGGGCGAAGGTAAGGGCTCTTCGACAGGCGGGGGGGTAGGGGGTGGTGAGGTATGGGGGGAAGGTAGTCTGGCTATGGGCTCTGGTGGCTTTGGTGAAACAGATGGTTGCGGCGATCTCACTGGGGACTGTAATATCAGATTTGGTTTCAAGGGTTTCGAAAAATGGATCGGCAGCATGACATGTTTGGCGGGTAGAGTTGGCAGGGGAGGTGGTCGTGCATCAGAAGGGGGCGGAGGGGGTGGAGGTTGTGAATCTGGCGGGGGCGGAGGCGGAGGTGGTAGAATGGGTGGTGCAT
>Ga0307509_10001758_pt1 | contig 36014 bp, 25 predicted proteins | sample 10_EM_MG_FD_202245 | JGI IMG/M metagenome (GOLD analysis project Ga0307509, IMG submission 202245) | Populus trichocarpa ectomycorrhiza microbial communities from riparian zone in the Pacific Northwest, United States - 10_EM | ecosystem: Host-associated > Plants > Roots > Unclassified | place...
GTTTTCATTCCGAGAATTGCACCGCAGCTTGGTAAATACCCTCCGCGGTCCAGGAAAATTCAGCGGTACGCGGAAGAGGCGGAGGCCCGAATCCGCTAAATTAGGCTAAATAATTGGATATACCGGTGCTGTTGGGGTCCTACGTTCTTACCACCATAAGCAAAAACATTCCGAGGACAGAGAAAAACTCGGTAAATTACAACAAAAAAACAAGGGTTCTTTTACCCGAGTGATTCATAGTGATCGCACTCGCTCCGGCCTATCAGCTATTCATGAACCAATCCGACCCCCCCCCCCCCTACCTAGCAACCATCACGATCACGATTAAGCAAGAAACAACTATGAACTACCCCAGGTCCTAAATATCTTGCACCCGGCTGTGATACTCAGCCACCCGACAGGGTGGATGTGAAGGGCAAGGCCAGGGTTTAGGAATGGGCATGGAGGAGAAGAGGTAACGGGAGGGCAGGGGGTATTACTAGCATTTGGTGCGGTAAATTATACTCGTAAGCTGGTCAATTTATTGGGCCTAAGGGTCGATAGGTATACAGCCAACCGGGTCAAGAAGATAGACTGCTGGTTGTGTGCATTAATTCCTTGTATGCGTTTAATAAAACATTTTATGTAATATGTATAACAATTTAGTTGATGGTGATGAGAGCACCCTGTTTCCTTCTGGAGCGATACGAGATTTAGAACACTTGGGGGCTGTTTGACAAGGTGAAATTTGAGCTGTTCGCAATCTCAAATCGTGATTTCCAAATCATGATTTGAAATTGCGATTTTCAAACAGTACAAATATTTCCCAAATCATGATTTGAAATTGCTGCCCAGCCAAACACAATGAAAATATCAAATCACGATTTGAGATTGCGAACAGCTCACATTACAGCTTGCCAAACAGCCCCTTGTTTTTTCTGGACGCAATTCCTTAATCATCCAAAAAGTCCTTCTCGCAAACAGTGGCCACAAACTTCTCTGGAGACGGGACAAAGAGGTCCACTCTGCAGAGTGCCAAGCAGAAGTTCGTTCAGTTCTTGATCAAGCTCGGGCAGCTTATTGTCCCAAGCGATAGGAACAAAGCTCCCAGTAGTCTCCCCTTTAAAGAACTCCCATTCTTCTGCGGTGAGATTTTCAACCTGATTCAGGAAATTTAGAAATCTTGAATCTCATAGAATAGCTTTGTGCCCCCTTCTGACCTCGGTCGAGTGGTCTATATCCGGGAGGCCATCATCCAAGATGTGGGGCGGTCAAAGACTTGTTCATCTTGTATGGAGAGGACTGGGCTAGAGGCCTTTCCAAGTTCACGCAGCGTTTCTGGGGCTATCCAAAGCAGTAGGTTGATAACTATAAGATCAGTAAGATGATAAAAGAAACGACGTCTATCGAATTCACGTTGTAATTAAAAGCCATGGAGACCGATTTGAATACGGGCGTCGTAATTGTTCTCAGCTGGCAAGAGCCCGTTCTCATTTAGAACAAAACAGAAGATACCAAGGAAATACAATTATTTTTGATCGGCCGATTGTTGTTAAACCAGAGGAATCCCAGGGCAGAGGTCACCCGATAATGACAACAGACCCAACTGTAGATGGTAGCGATGATAACTCTGATGCGATGGAGCACATGTATGATTGTGACAATGATATAGGAAAACAACTATAATATAACTCACAGATGGCATCGCTCCGAGATTCATCAATCTCTACGGGCTCCCTCGCGGCATCTAACGCCACAATCGACTCTGCAGCGAACTTAGTGTACTTCCGCAAGGCCTCGGAATTGTTGAAATTCACAAAGTTTCCATACCTGTGCGATAGTCGGAACACTGATGGAACATGGCTGTGAAGAATTGGGTTTGATAACGGTTGCACTATGGAATAGTATGGTATCAGTGGACGGATGGTATGTTTGGTTGATTGGTTAGCTTACGGAGGAACAATTAGGATGTTTGAAAGACTAGAAGTTTGAGATTAAGGTTTATCAGGAGTTGGAACGCATAAGGGTTACACTATGATTGTTAGGAAACAGACGGCAGTGTCAGGACTGTGAAGGATCGCGGAGGATGGCAGAAGCGGTCTAAGGCGATGAGACGAAAGGCTTGGAATTAGGGAAAAGAAGTTTCGGGAAACTTCTAAGGTGTTGGATGGTATGCGAAGATAGGGGAGACTAGTGGAGAGTGTTGTGGAAGAAGGGTTCTTTCTGTAAAGTCAAGATTGTGTATATATAGGACACGCCCGGCCACGTAGAAAGAACAAGAATCCTAAGACGCTCTTAACTCATCATAGTCCAAATCTTTTGAGGAATAACGACCATCTGAGACAAGACTCCAGAGGGCTTTCAACTCTCGTTTAGTAGCACCAACAGTAGGAGGGAGAACTTCTCTTACATACTTAGCAATAAATGGGAGACCCAGGGATGGAAGCAAAACGGTAGTCAACGCAGCGGGAGTTGAGACGGAATTATTGCTGGACAACGCAGCTAGAGCGCTAACATATTGACCAGGAGGTGAATCATCTAAAACGCACCAAAAAAGTAGAAATCTGGAAATCTTAATTGAAGCAGAACAGTAAGAAGATGAGATTTAGAAGGGCAGGAGATAGTTTGCGGCTCTCTTGGTCCCTGTGGGGCGAGTGTCAGGCTCAACCCCGACCGGCCAGAGAATAAGCTTATCGCCCCCTGCAGATTCAAGGCCCCCCCTGCTCCTTTAAGGCCCCAATTCGTCATCCCGTGTCGTGGTGCGTGGTGGATCCCCTCAAGTCAGGGTATAAAGCAGGTGGTCCCCCCCCCCCCCTCTCACTTTGTGAAACAACCGCCCTCCACTTATTTGAACCTTTAATTCCGAAACCTTCTTTAAACTGACCTCGCCCGCGCTTTTTTACTATCTTCGAAACCTTTTTCCGATCCCTCGACATGCACCCCTCCGCGATTCTCAATTGGCTAATGTGGGGCATGTTGGCCGCCACTCAGAGTTTGTACGGGTTTACCGGGTTGTCCGTCATTGCAGGTATGTTCAATATATTTAAAGGCTCCGAACAATCTGGATTACTAATTTGATTATCCCACACTCTTTAGAATTCATGTCCGCCAATTCCGCCGTTCTCGGTAACATGTTCACCGGATTTGGATACTCCATGATCGGTATCGCCGCCTACAACCACTGGAAGCCTAAGCAACCCATCTCCCTTATCATCCAACCCGATGATATCTCTGGGATGTGTGCAAACATGGCCGTGGTGAGGCTCCACGAAACAATTGAAAAGAAACTCGCCGAATGCCAAACTGGGCCCGCCCAGCCCACCCCAGTCATCTGCGCCATTTTCGGCCCCCCTGACCTCAAGTTCTGCCACACTGGTAGGAATCCGGGTTGTGAGGTCTGGGTGATCATGAGCGGGGGCACCCTCTTCCACTGTCACGTCGTCGAAGGCCCCGCCGGTGGTGTGAGAATTGAGTAGGAGTGCTGGTGCTGGCTGGAGGTGTGGAGGGGCAGCTTGCGGGGGTTCTGTGTGGGGGGGGGATTAAGGGAGGACATGGTTGGGTTAGTTTTTTTTTTTTTGTTAAATTCCTACCAAATACCATTACTACGAGCTTGACATATAAAGTTCCATAAGGTGCAAGTGAGAATTTCGGTGCAATAAAAACTCTTTGCCCAACCCTGAATGCATGAGGCCTGGCTCTGGTGCCCGCAACTTGGAACCAACCCTCAGGGCACCCCCCCCCCCCCCACTATGCCTCAACTTTAAGAGCTATTACAGCAAGAACCACCCTCCTAGAATAAAATCCATGTAAATTTGTTTTATTCATGATTTAGGATCTATAAGCAGAGTAGTGGCGTGAGAAGCCTTTGTTGTCCGCCCTATTGGGGCTTTTCGCTATAAAAGTTGCATCTAAGGCACCGGCATCACACCCCACCTAAGCCAACCCCACCATAGTCAACTCGCCTAACCATGTACTCGAGCACCGTATTTACAAGTGAAATTCGCAATGTCCAGCACCCTTCTAATCCTCAGATCCAAAGACACAAGTGATGGTATTATAATCCCAGCGGTAGCACGATGGATCACGAGCAGAGAGGAGCGCAGGCAACGGGAAGCGCACATGTAATGGATCAACGCCAAAACGTGGACAGGTGAACGTTCGAGGACACGAACGGATGCATACGGTTATGCATGTAGGGTTTTTACAAAATCACACTTAAGATGGATAGTAGCTAGCACTGGCAACCGCCATAGAGAATACACACCACAACATCCTTCTCCTATTAGCTTCGCCTACATGATCGTGCCATCACCTCCATCAAAATAATACAATGGCAAGCGGTACTACCGAGGGAGGATAAATTGGAGATAATAGCATTGTAGCGGAACTGGGGGGGTCATTCTCTCCAGTGCCCCCCAGGAAAGTAGTACCATAGGGCTTGAATTACGGGGCATACGGGGGAGGGCAGGTCGGCGAAAAAAGCTATCATATGCATTGTTCGGTAGCCCTACATCCTCATTTTTGTGAATAGGGTTGGCTGGTTAATTTGTCTATATAAGGAGATCATACCTCCGCCTTTTTCCTCCATCTCCTCCCCTTCCCCTCCCAACACAGAACACTCAACACAACGACAACCCGCCATCTGGAGGATCGCATGGACGACAAAGACCAAAGAGCCCAAGGACCATAGGACCACACCACCAAAAGGACGACAGCCGAGTTACGAATCAGCAAAATTCCAACACGGCTTGTTGGTGGGGAATGACTTGGGGGAAGGTGGAGGAATGGTCAAAGAGGAGGAATGGGTGGAGTGGGCAAATGTATGAAGCGAGGAATGATTAAGGCCCTGTTTGGTTGCGATGGTTCCGTTCTGTTGGGCGACCTTTTCTCCTTGCTGAAACTGTCATTTGTATGTAACAACGGAACAGAACCATCGAAACCAAACAGGGACTAAAAAGGAGGTATATATGGGAACTGAGGGCACTTCAACTCATATGATGACGTACCTAATGATACTCTTCCCCACCCGTTTCTTATTTTATAGGAACTTCAGGGTCGGGCATAGAGAAAAACAGCTATTCTGATGAGTTCTCCGAAGTGGCCTTTATTTTCCAAGTGGGACAAGAGGAGTATGGTAGTGACTTCAAGACTTTCTACCAGTGTAATATATTCCTGCTTTTATCTCTTTTTTAGTCTCCGTTTTGGAGGAATGAGAAGGCTGAGTGATTATGTTTTGCTTGCGGAGAGTAATAGATACCATGAATTTTAACATCCCGCGATGGTAAAGCGACACCTTACCGTAGAATCTCAGATACAGTAGACCCTGAAAATAGCCGTGAAACGCGAGATCCGTCCCCATAATTCCTGATTGCCACTCGTGCGCATGAACATTCTATAAAGAAAGTCTTTCACACGACCAACTTTGTGATACTAGAACCCATCAGCTGTGATAACCATTAAATCGCACTCCCGTCTCTGTCTCAGTAATCCGAACCCAATTACCGCAGAGGGAAAAAAGTGAGTGACAAGGAAGAATACCAAAGGAAAGGGAAAAAATACTGTAGACGCACAACCCGGGTGCGTAAAACAAAAGAATAAGAAAGCGATAGGAAACGGGTGGGCCATCCCGAGTGGCTTTCAACAGCCGGGACTGTAAGGGATTGTAGGGACGGCTAGTATGAGGCATTTCTCCCGGGACTGCGGTGCCTCGCCTTGGAGGTGGTTTGCCTGGTAAGTTTTGACAAGGGCTGACTGGAAAACCGTCATCCTTCAGCCCGGGGGGCCTGCAATGCTGAGAACGCTGGGAATAATTGGAAAAATTCGAGCTTGCCGAAGCGACGAGGAGGTAATGAGAAATGGCTTGAATAATGATGGATGCGAGGGGGGGGGGCGGTGGCCGAGCAATGAGGCAGAGGTATCCGTTGGCGGCGAAGAAGACATAGCTGTGGAGACGGGAAATGGGGAGCTTGTAATGGAAGGAGGAGCCCCCCCCCAGATGGTCTGTCGAACGTATCAAGCTCTTCATCACCAAGGGCAGTTGGTTCTGGACACCTCCGGATACCATGTTTCAAAGTCACAGAAGAGATATATGAGGGCCCCTCGAGGGCAGGAGAGGCATCCGGTACTCGGAGCGAGCCTAGAGTCAGCGGAGTGGCTTGAACTAGCAAAGGAGGTAGAATCGAGCGGTTTAAGATGAAATATGTTGTTCTCCGCGCTGAGGCTTTCCTTGATATAAGAGCAGATACCCGCACCCCTCAGATATTTTTCCTTTCTCTGAACAAGTCATTGAATCCCGGGGGGGCGTTCCTTTTTTTTTTCATCTTCCATTATTTTCCTATCTTTTCTTCCAACCCAGTCTCCCTCACTCATTCCTTCTTTTTATCCGTCGCCCTCTGATAAAAAGCATACCTTACTGTCCGGCGTTCGGTCAAATGGGCTTTTTTTTTACCCTCACCTCCCACTTCCCTTTCCCTTCCTCTTTTTTATCCTTGGATCGCACCCATATTCTGGCAATTTTTTTCATTAATTTCTCTTCCTTTACCTTCTATTTTTCGCCTCTTGTTTTGTGCGCCGGTAGGTGTGGAGACTGTGGCGGATGAGCGCGTGTCGATGGTTTGAATATATCATCGCAGCCAACCCGGCCAGTCCTCTCGCTTGAAACAAGAATTTAGCTGAGGGGTTATAATCTGCCTCTGATGCTTGTTCGTGACTTGTGCTTAATCGTTTGGAATTTCCTCCAATATTTGTGGAATACCGCTTGCCCCTGGGATCAACGGGGATAGGCAAAAAACTCACGAGATCTAGATTGGTCGGTTCTGGACTGCGCCTCTCGGAATTGACATAAAACTGCCCAACGCTTAGTCCGGTATGGATATGAAGCCGTCCTTATGTTCTAGAATCCTTCCTTCCTTCTTTTCATCTCTCTTTCCCCTTGCCTTATCCATATGGATTTCAACCATGCATGCTAACCAAGCACAGAGTTCTACCGTACCACACTCGTTCATAGACGCCGATCATCAGCTCACATTCTCCCCGACCAACCCATTACACTTCACCTAAATGCCTGAAAATCCATGAGATCCCCCCCGCCACGTTAAGCCTCCCTACAGCAAACTTCACATTCTCCGGACGCGACTCTACCGCCCTACTTACAGAATGTCGGACATGTACGGGAACGCCGAGCTGTGATATAGGTAATTCAGACACCGTAAGTCACTGGCAAAAAAGCCTCGACCCCCCAAACAAAGCCTCGTTCCATTGACACTATGTACTCTGCAGAAGGTTTTTTACATCCCTGATAACGTTTTTATCCATACCGAATCATAAATCCCCCCCCCAAGCATCCGGAATACCCCAACGATATCTCCAGCACCCACCCCTCACTCCTCAGGCACCCCTCAAAGCACCTTAGATACAACATCCTCCCAAACCCAGAAACAAATTACCGCAAACTCTCCATTCTCCCCCCCCCCCACTTCCACTACGTTCCCTGACCACATCCCACAACTCCCGTGCCCTCCAGCAATAGAGATAGCAGAACAAACCCATCATGTTAGAGTACCGAATCCTCCTCTAGTTTTCACTCCGAGAATTGCACCGCAGCTTGGTAAATGCCCTCCGCAGTCCAGGAAAATTCAGCGGTACGCGGAAGAGGCGGGGGTCCGAATCCGCTAAGCTAGGCTAAACGATTGGACATATCGATGCTATTGGGGTCCTGCGTTCTTACCACCATAAGCAAAAACATTCCGAGGACAGAGAAAAATTCAGTAAATTACAACAAACAAAAAAAAGGGTTCTTTTTACCCGAGTGATTCATCGTGATCGCACTCGCATTTGCCTATAAATGAACTTACCCGACCCCCCTACCTAGCAACCATCACGATGACGGTTAAGCAAGAAACAACTGTGAACTACCCCAGGTCCTAAATGTCTTGCACACCCTGCTGCGACACTCAGCCACCCGGCCGAGGGCGGGCAAGGGCAAGGCTAGGACTTGGAACTTGAGGTGGTGATGGAGCGAGGAGACGAGAGGAGGGGAGAGGAGAGCAGAGGGCATTACTGGTATTCAGTGCCGTAATTTATACCGGTAAGTCGGTCACTTGGTTAGACATGGGGGGATTTAACTTATAGATATACGACCGGCCGGGGGAATGGGGGTGTTGATTAATTTCAGAAATAAATGTTTTTTTGAACTATGTAATATAACAATCTAGTTGGTGGTGGTGGTGGCAGTGATAGCGTTCCACTTCATCCAAGTGTCATACGGGATTTCTAACACTCGCTGCTCTGGATGTAATTCCTATGGAGATTTCGAAAGACTTACTCGGGATAGCGGGGATGGGACTATACTGCCATGTTGGATTGAATATTGTAATAGATCAAATCAGTTATTTCTGGACATGGGGTATTTCCGCTCCCCCGGTTTAACGATAAAATATCAATATCATTCGAGCGGTATACGGTACTAATAGACACGATATAAACTATACTGTGCCTAAACTAACGTATCCTATACGCAAGCGTAAAAGAAATTGCTAAAGCAAATCTCATATAAACGAACAGCGTTCAGCAAAAACAAGACAAAAACAAAGCGCTCAAAACAAAACAATCGCAAAAAAAGATCACAAAAGAAAAATCACAAAAGAAAAAGAAAAAAGCACCACCAACCACCCCTATACCCGCAAGCAATTACCACAATCCGCCATTTTACCTCCCCCTCCTCTTACTAATCTTGCTGCCCACTTCTTCCTCTGTGAGCCCGGGATGCGTATTACGCACATGCACCTTCATGTTATCAAGCCTAGCCATTTCAAATCCGCAAACAGTGCAGGTGAACCCCTGTCCGGTTTTGTGTTTCGAATCCTCGTGTCTCTTCCGATCCTTGGGCGTAACGAAGCCCGGACATACATCGCATTCCGGGTATCGGCAGCACATGCGCTTCTTGTGCATCGGGTCGTCGGCGATGTGGTGGTGGTGGTTTAGTGAGGGAATAGGAGGGGCGTGAAAGGGGGTGTCGCAGGTGGGGCTCGTGCAGCCGTAGGTGACGTCCTTCCTAGGTTTGCGTTGGCGGGGGCGGGGTCTGGAGGTCGTTGGAGGGGGTGGTGTGGGTGTTAAGGATAGGCGAGATGAAGTTGAGGGTGTGGAGCGTGGTGGCGATGGCGGTAGGGTTGGGGGGATCTGATGTGTGAATAGCGGGTTTGGAAAAAATTCCATCAGATCTCTGGGGTCAACAGTTGTGGTGTCAATGTCTGCGAAGAGGTCAAAGAAGGGTGTTTCGGGGGTGGTAGCGGGAGTGAGTGGTGATGGCGGTAGTAATGGTTGTGGTAAGTCTTCCGTGTACGGGTTATGAGAGTAAGGGTAATATTGTTGTGGTTGATAATGTGAAGATGGAATTAGACCAACTGCAGCCTCGTCGAAGAAGCTGCTGGAGAAGGACTCCATTGCAAGTAGGGTTCGTATAAGTTTGGTGATGAGTATTGTTGGGTTGAGAGGTATTGAAAACGGAGGGATAGTAGCGCGAGAGCGCAGAATGCTTGGAATAGGGCGGAAATTTGGAATTGCGCTTGATACCCTTGAGGATATTCTGTGCCCTGCTTAAGGGATTTCTGCTGTTGCTGTTGCTGAAGGGGTGGATCTTGTTGTTGCTGCTGCTGCTGTTGCTGTTGGTGTGGTTGTTGCTGATGAGAATGCGTTTCTAGTGTATAAAGGGGGAGTAATTTGTCTGTATCCAGTGTGTGGTGTTGTCTCATGGGGTGTCGCCGAGTTGATGTTTTGGGGGCGTTTGAGGTCTGTTGGGCAGAGGTATGTAGATCGATATAGCGGTAGAGTGGGAGAGATGATAGAAAGAGCCCGGTCACATCCAAACGATCGAACTCCTCCGCCTTCTCTTCCTCCGCTCTCCCCGCCAACTCAGAAACACCCGCGGCGCATATTGCACTAGGACAATATCCCGGCCTGTAGTCATCTCTCGATATCCATCGCGAGGCGATAGGCGATGCTGTCTTGTGGCGGAACCCTAGGGTGGATGGAGCATCTGTACGGCTCAAAAATTTAAGATATACATTGTGGAAACTGATTGTCGCCGAACTGAGAGGGGTCCGGCCGTATTTATCTCCCGAATAAAAACCGTCCGAGTCAGAATCGTCCGAGTAAGAAATCTCCCGGGAGGTGCGGGGGGTCTGAGTAGCGAACTCGTCATCTTGCCCACCCGTTATGGGAGTGAGCTTGGCTGCCGGTAACTCCATGCCTATGTGAAGCACCTATTCATTCTCGACGGATTAGCAACACCACAAACCCCAAACACAGCAGTGAAGTACAAACCAAAAAGGTGGATGAGTGGGGGGGTGTGAAGTATCTACCAATCCCCGGAGGTATATCGTGTACGGGTATTCAAGTATGGAATGTATTCGGCGTGGAGGAAAAAGGAGCGAAAGTTTGCCGGGACAATTTTATCGGGGGACTCGCGGGCTTTTAAGGTTGTCGAGTGGGCCTTAAGGTGAGATCAGACCTGCACAGCCCTCCCGAAACGGGTAGGGTTACACACACAGAACGGGGCCTTAAGAGGATAATGGGATTGTTTGGAGCGGGCCTTAACAAGGGTGGGGTGTTGCCAAGTGCGCACAGAATAAGCCCTGCAGGGAGCCGGGATATTTTTCTTTTTTCCCCCAACCTTCAGGGGGAGGTGATTGCCGATTGGTTGGAAATGGCAATGATAACACGAGCTCGTTGCCCTTTTTAACCAAAAGTTAACAATTACAGTAAAATATTATCAGAGCGGAAGTTACCGTAGAAAACTCGGACAATTGAAACTGGGCTATGAGGTTAGTTAGAAAGTCTCTTCCCCGGAAAGTGAAAGCATAGCCCCTCTTCCCCTTCCGAGATAATGGAAGAAGAAAAAGAGAAATTGAATTGCCAGACACTGCTGAGAAAGGAAAGCCCAACGTCATAACAAACGCCCTTTTGATTCAAGTTCTTACGGCACGACAGCTTCAACATAACTGGGGACAGCGAACAGCCCCTGCCGGATTCGGGGTTGTCATCAGATTTTTCGGTCTTGCTCGCTACCCCCCACTGTTCGTTGCCTCCCCGCCATGTTGCCCCGTCGCAATCGGATAAACGATAGCACGGTGTGTCGCGTCCTTACTCGAGTAGTTCCATTGCATCACCCTCACAAAATGATCAATCGGGATGAATGAGGCCAAATCGTTTGGGATGCAACCCCGTTGCCCAGGGGAGTTGCAGGGTTACCGATGCAGGGTTACCAGTGCGAATGACTAATACAGTAGCCCTCCTTCTCGTCCCATGTTCTGCAATTCAGCCTCCTTTGTCCCATTCGCAACTGCATGGTTCCATCCTGCACGTCAAGAGATTACCCGCATCTGCGACCCGCGTCACAAATCGAGGCGTTGCACTGTCTTCTCGGCTGTCGGTTGAGAGACACCTTGCCCGCAGAGTTGACTTCGCGAGAGCAGGGTTCCTCACTGCCACCTCCGAATCACGAATCAGCCACAAACCCCCTGCGCCCTCTGTGGCACAGTATCGGTACGGTGCATCCGCCTAATACTCGTAGATTATGATGCCAATAATTTCATGTCCCCAGTTGATTACCGTGCCGGTGCGTGCTGGTGGACCGAAGCCCCTAACCAAATCTCACACCACCTACCACCAACGCATCAGCAGAGCTCTTGACTCTCGAGTGCGATTCACGCGAGTCCGGCGTGTCAGCTTCCCTTCTGCGATGGCTTGCGGAGCAACCAATCCTATGGGCAAAGAGTCAAGAATTTTTAGTTCGCCATGTGCTGACCCGTGGTAAAGTTATAGGCAACTTGCGATTAGGGATTCTCACGGCATAGTAGACTATGGTATAGCATACTGGGCTAACAAGGCCTAATCCCGACATTTACTGCCGTGGGATGTTTCCCACACGCAACGCATCCTTCTGAGCTACCGGCGATCCAGCCTTCGGCGACGCAATCCAAGACAAAATACCACAAGGAATACGGTACCGTTTTCTAGGCAGGATAGCTTGGGGAGAATGGACTTGCTGAATCTCACCAACTGGTATTCGTTATTTTGTTAGAGAAAACCTTTGAAATAACGTGGAAAACAAGGGGGGGTATGAACAATAAATGATACCCTTCTTGGCAAGGGATACCATCGCGAGCTGCAGGTTTTCACAGAGTAACGAGCAGCAAAATATCCACCGATAGTTTTCCTGTCTTTTCATTCCTCAAACAAGGTAAAAATATTGCTAAAAAATCACATACCGTACGCCCCGGCGGGGGGGGGGGGGTATTCGGGGGTACGGGTTTTGAGCTTGTATGGGCGCTCAGACAATAGCAGGGGCTTTACCATATTTTTTCAATCCCTGTTTCCGGGTACCGGTAATTCTTGCCCGGGACGAGTAAAGATGGGAATGATTGCTCAAGGCTTGTTCACTTTCTTCGAAATTTTCATCAGAATTCTTCAAGATGAGCTGAACGACGGGGAAGTTGTTTGACGGTTTCCTCGGGATTCTTGGCACAAAGAAAACCCCCATTCTAAATAGATCACTTTTAAGCAAGAGTAGACCAATACAATGAAACTCTTCCTGCTGGTGAAAATAATAATAATGGCGATATAAAAACTACAGTGTTCATTTCGCTTTTTTTTTGTTTTCTTTATTTTATAACTTTTCTTCAGTTTTATGGGCGAGGGCAATGCGATTCCGTAGATGGTTTCACTTTTTTGACGATGCAGCCTACGATGAAGGGAATCTGGAAATATGATGAATCACAATAATTCCCTACTATGCGAGCACCCGGTGTGGGGAGAATTCACCATGAATTGGCTCGTCCTTCGTGGATTGATGGTTAAGCCGTGGATTAGAGGTTTTTGCGAGCTAGCGCTCGTTGTGCAGGATCGCGATGCTGCTGGCGGGAACCGTTGAATGTCTAAGAACTCTCCAATCGGAAACCAAGAAGCTCTTCAACGTTTTCCGATTTTTTTTAGTGCAGGCTATATATTTCTCGGCCTATCTCTCCACCGAGAGGATAATACTGAAAGGGTTCACTCCTCGTGGGAGCCGCTCCATGGTAGGAGATATTTTGAGGCACGAGTACTGCATTCAGCACTCGCTTACAGTAACTCAGAGATGCTTAGTGAAAGTTTTTTGTGTGTAACGCTGCAGAACTCATCCAATCGTTGGCGCGTATCACAAACGCCTGAATGGACTGTATCACACCTCTACGAGGATACCTGTCCTCAAGCGCAGGTGTGGATGGGGGTGCGATACAGTGCAATAAGACCCCCCTTTCCTCAGCCCTGAAAATCTTCTATCGACAACGTCCACTCTTCAACCTTGACTTCCTCTCTACCACCTTCGGTATCAAACGACATGAATCCGTCAACCCATTCCCAACCCAGTAATACTGGCACGGGCCACAAAAACAGTTTTAACGTGACGAATAGCTACAACACCACATATGTGGATGAAAATCCTCAGATTTTAGAGTGGTTATCGCCGCTAGAACCTCGCTTACGCCACCAGGATGTGCGCACCCGCCGGCTAGATGGTTTAGGGGATTGGTTTTTGCGGAAAGCCGATTTTATCAATTGGCGTGGTGGCGAGGATGGATCTACAATGGCTACGCTCTTTTGCTCCGGCGCCCCGGGGGCTGGGAAAACATATCTTAGGTAGGAGGGCACTGTGGTAACTTACGTACAAAGTATGGACAAAATGCTGACTGACGGAATCAGTTCCCTAGTGATTGATGAGTTATGCGACGAGGTTGTTGATCAGAAAATTGCAGTTGCATGTTTTTACTGTGACTTTCAGGACCAAAGGGTTCAAACTCCCGAGAACCTGTTAGGCGCCCTCATCAAGCAAATCGTACGTGGGTCGGGCGTGATCCCTACCGAGATCAACTCGGCATTCCAGAAAGCAAAGGGTCAGGTTGGGGGTCGAGGTTTACGGGTTCCTGAGGCGCTTGAGCTCCTGAAGGCCGCCCTTGGTCCGTTGGACCGGGCTTTCATTTGTATCGACGCCTTGGATGAGCTCCTGGAGAAGCATCTACCCCAAGTCCTACGCTCATTGCATACTATTTCACAGTCGCTCCCGGCGATCCGTTTTTTCTTTACCGGTCGACCTCACATTGGAGTCGAGATTAACAAATACTTCCCCGGAGCCGCGCAGTTTCTCCATATAAAGCCAACGAGGGAAGATATTGCGAGATATGTGGAGACGATGTTGGATGATGATTCCCTCTCTGGGGCAATGAACCCCGGCCTTCGGGCGGAAATCATGGACCGGGTTTCGCAAACTATTTCCGATGTGTATGTGGCGGGAGTTTTCTTCTCAAGTCTTGTGCGTTCGCTAACAGTGGGACCTAGGTTTCTGCTGGTTTCCCTTAACATCACGGCAATATTGGATGAGACGACAATCTACCAAAGGCGCGAGCAGCTCAAGCGGATGACCAATGGCAGCGGTTTGGGCGACGCTTATGGTGCAACATTGGACAGGATTAAGCAAAGCGGGGGCAAGTCAAGACTAGCGATGGCTGCTTTAATGTGGATCTCTAAATCGGAGCGACCAATGAGTGCAGATGAGCTATGCCACGCCCTAGGCGTGCAAATAGGGTCTACTAAACCTAACCTCGATAATATCCCTTCAATGCAATCACTGCTGGCCTCCTGTCTTGGACTTGTTACGGTCAATAGGGAAGAATCGGCTGTCCGCCTAGTGCACTTCACACTTCAAGAATATCTCAATAGCCGTTCTGAGATGTTCCAGAACCCTTATGCGGTGATGGCCGAGGTTTGCCTGACATACCTTAACTTTGATTGTACCAGGGAACTTTCACCTTTTTCGGACGATGCACCACAAAAATACCCCTTCCTCGAACACGCTTCAAACTGCTGGGGATCCTACGCGAGAAGCGAAACCACAGAGGGCGTGAAATCTCTTGCACTTCAGCTTCTAGGTGGGTTTGACAGCCATATATCGGCCGTGCTTTTTTTACGTCAGCGCCATGATGAACTGGCGTGGTATGTGATAGGGCTGCCTAAAGGATTCACAGGGCTCCACTGCGCAGCATATCTTGGTATTGATGAGATTGCTGAGGCTTTATTGGATATGAAAGCCTGGGATATTGATAAGGCTGATTTCGTGGGTCGTACGCCGCTGATCTGGGCTTCTAAGAATGGGTGTGAGGGCATTATAAAGCTACTTTTAGAAAAGGCGGGGGCCAACTTCGACACGAAAGACGCTAGGGATGGCCAAACACCTCTCGCTTGGGCAGCGAGGTATGGGCAGGAGGGAGCGGTCAAGCTGCTTCTGGAGCGGGGCGAGGTCAATCCCGAATCGCGAGACAATCTCGGCCGAACACCGCTCTCCTTGGCGGCTGGAAGAGGGTGTGTGGGGGCACTGAAGCTGCTTCTAGAACGGGACGAGGTCAATCCCGAATCGCGAGACAATTTCGGCCGAACACCACTCTCCTTGGCGGCGGAATCCGGGTATGAGGGGGTGCTGAGGCTGCTTCTAGAACGGGAAGGGGTTGACCCCGAATCGAGAGATAACGACGACCAAACACCTCTCTTTTGGGCAGCGAGGTATGGACAGGAGGGAGCGGTCAAGCTGCTTCTGGAGCGGGATGATGTCAATCCCGAATCACGAGACTATCTCGACCGAACACCGCTCTCCTTGGCGGCGGAATCCGGGTATGAGGGGGTACTGAGGCTGCTTCTACAACGGGAAGGGGTTAATCCACAATCGCGGGATAATTGTGGCCGAACACCGCTCTCTTGGGCTGCGGGGAGTGGAGACGTGGGATCGGTAGAGCTGCTTCTAGAACGGGATGAGGTCGATCCCGAATCGGCAGATTATTCCGGCCGCACAGCGCTCTCCCACGGGGCCGAGGAGGTAGTAGAGCTACTTCTGGGGCGGGTAGGGGTTGATCCCGAATCGCGAGATAATTTTGGCCGAACACCGCTCTCAAGGGCCGCCGGAGACGGGGATTACGAGGTAGTTCAGCTACTTCTGGAACAGGAAGTGGTTAACCCCGAATCGCGTGACGATTCTGGCCGAACACCACTGTCCCACGCGGCCGGAGGCTGGTGTGAAGAGACACTAGAGCTGCTTCTAGAGCGGGGAGAGGTCGATCCCGAATCGCGAGATAATAATGGCCGGACGCCATTCTCTTGGGCTGCGCAGTGTGGGCGGGAAGGAGTTGCGAAGCAACTTCTGGCATGGGCTAAAGTCAATCCCGAATCACGAGACGATGATGGCCGAACGCCACTCTCCTGGGCTGCGGGAGGCGGTGGTGAGGCGGTGGTCGAGCTGCTTCTAGGACTGGAACAGGTTAATCCCGATTCGCGGGATAATTGTGGACGAACGCCGCTCTCCTATGCGGCCGGTATACGCTGGAGTGAGGGAGTGCAGGTTATCAAATCCCTTCTTCAGCGGGATAAGGTCGATCCCGGATCACGAGACAATTCTGGCCGCACACCACTCTCCTACGCCGCCGGGGTCTTGGATGTGCGGACGCTGAGGCTGCTTCTGGAGCAGGAAAAGGTTGATCCCGAATCGCGAGATAATTGTGGACGAACACCGCTCTCCTATGCGGCTGGGCGCGGGCGTGAGCAGATACTGAACCTACTTCTGGAACGGAAAGAGGTCAACCCTGAATCGCGAGATAATTGTGGCCGAACACCGCTCTCCTATGCGGCCGGCATATTCCGGGGCGAGGGGGTAGTCAAGGTGCTTCTGGAACACGAAAAGGTCAACCCCGAATCGAGAGATAATTTTGGTCGGACACCGCTCTCTTGGGCTGCGCGGTATGGATGGGAACAGGTAGCAGAGCTGCTCCTAGCATCGAATATGGTCAATCCCGAATCACGAGACGATGCTGGCCAAACACCGCTCTCCTACGCAGCTAGATATGGTAGTGTGGGGATGGTCGAGCTGCTTCTGAAACGGGACGAGGTTAATCCTGAATCGCGAGATAGTTCTGGCCAAACACCGCTCTCCTACGCAGCTAGATATGGTAGTGTGGAGACATTCGAGCTACTCCTAGCATCGAATAAGGTTAATCCTGAATCGCAAGATAATTCTGGCCGAACCCCGCTCTCGTACGCGGCTAGATATGGGAATGTGTGGACAGTCAAGCTGCTCCTGGAACGGGACGAGGTTAATCCCGAATCGCGAGATAATTCTGGCCGAACCCCGCTCTCCTGGGCTGCCGAAGCCGGGTGTGGGGCAGTCCAGCTACTTCTGAAACGGGATGAGGTTAATCCCGAATCGCGAGACGACTATGGCCGGACACCGCTCACCCACGCAGCTAGATACGGGTGCGGGTGGGTAGTTAATCTGCTTCTGCAACAGGACAATGTTGACCCTGAATCGCGAGATGATTCCGGCCGAACGCCACTCTCTCACGCTGCTGGGGGTAGGACTAAGCGGATACTGGATCTGTTTCTACGACGGGATGAAGTTGATCCAGAATCGCGAGATATGTACGGCCGAACCCCACTCGCTTGGGCTGCTTGGTATGGGCGGGCGGAAATGGCGGAGCTGCTTCTGGAACGGGAAGAAGTTAATCCCGAATCGCAAGACAATGATGGCCTAACACCACTCGCCTTAGCTCCCGCGTGGGGCGGAGCAGAAATAGTGAGGCTCCTTCTAGCGCGGCAAGAGGTTAGCTCCCACGCCTCATCCTTGTGATCTCCCGTCCCCTCAACTGAACCCCGGTCACAATAACTGCGCCTTTCTTGGGATCTCGGGGACGAGCTCTACACTAGTCCTTGGCCGAAAAAATGATGAACCCCTATCAGCCCACCCTACCATCGCCGCTACGGCAACTCTGCTCGGGGAGCGCATCAGAAATCAACTATCCAAATCTTGGCTTGTCGCATCAGTATTTTTGTCCAACCGCAAAACAAAATCAACATAGCATAATTCTAGCCTATATCAATACTACTTTGCTAGTATTTTGATGACTCTCCCTCGGCGGCTCGGGGGGGGGGGAGTGTTCTTACTCCAGTTTGGAAATTCTAGTTGCGCGGCGGTATGTGGGGACTTCATAAATTACCGTGAATATTATCCCTTTACTTTTCTGTGTCGAGTATTTACTGGGTGTTGGGCTTCTCTTTAGAACTAGAATGTTCTCAACTTTGGCAGTAAATTTCTTGCTACTTCGTTTTCTCATCGAGATTTGTATATAACTTGGCGTTTACTTTGGAATTGCTGGGGTGGCGTTTATATAGAGTGGTGTGTAATTTCTTTTTCTTCATTCTTACGGAGTATTTATCATTCCATCCGGGTGTTTTGCCTTCTCTTTGTTTTTTTTTCCTGCCTATATAAATTATCCGCTTGTGTCTATTTGTAGATGTTAGGCTGTAATCACCCTAGATGGACCGGGCGAGTTGTGTAAGGGAATTGTGATTTCACACTTTGTCCCTGTCCCCTCGGATGCGCTTTCGTGCACAGCATAGTACGAATGTGAGAGAGGGCTGATGCCGCGGATAACAACGGTTGACGTACTATCCATCATCGTGCAGCGTCGTGAGCGTCCATGAATGACCTAATCTGCTCAGATATACGTTCCCAAGCGTGATATTTGTATACCCTAGCCGTAGTTAGTTTTCTATAGCGTGGAAAAGGCGGCCGCTAGTGGGAGGGGTTCTTCCGGGAGGAGTCAAGTGGGTGTTCTTTCGTCATTTCCTCCTGTCGACATCAGCTTCTTCAGCGACGTGTGAGAGGCCTAGGACCCTGAGTACTTTCGGGGGTGTGATCACGGCGGCGATTGGTTTGCTATCTTTTGTTTGCTTTTCATTTTCTCCGCTCCCCAGGCGGCTGTGCGAACTTGATAGTTGAAGACCGAGCGGAAGTCTGCGTTTATTCCTGGAACTTTAAAAGAAATCTGAAGACACCTCACACATCTATGGTTTTTGAAGATTCCGATTGCTTACATTTCGTATTGCTAATTCCAGCAGAGTGAAGCTTGCATAACGGCCTCTTTCCCAACCAGATATCTTCCTTTTGGTGCGCTATGTAGGGTTCCCTCTTCGGGGGTTAAGATGGCCGAGCGACCGTGTGTGAGCTCGTCCTGAAACAATAAAGGAAGGAGTGATGATAATCAAGTTATAGTACCCGCTCGGAGATAATAGCAGAGTTAGGTTTCTTTTCTTCACACACCGCGCTAATTATGGTTGCCGTGCCTATGTTTGTTTGGAGATACAGGAGTGTCTTTTGTATGGTAATTCCTCCGAGAGTTCCCCACCGGAGGTTCTTTCTGCCACCTCGGTTAGTTAGTTGAGCGGTAAGTTTCGAATACTGGATTACCCTACGCTCCAACGGAGAACTATTGAGCAGCAGATTTCATAGCCCTTTAAATCACCATGCATGATATCCATTTAATGGTGCAATGTTCTGTTTTGAGAAACTTGTTAGTTTATTAGAGCATGGGGTGGGATTCTAAACGCATCATGCGCCATGGTGCGCTGTGGCGGTGCACAAAATTCTAAAGTTGTCGGGCCAGGCGGGATTAAGGTGTGTGAAACGCTGTGGAACCCTTGGCGTAGTGGCCGGAGCACACACCGTTCTCCGGGTTTCTCTTGAGCCAGGCGGGGGATATTGGATAAACTGTTTTCGTGCCTGGGCTTAATTGATTGCGTTTTCCGGCAGAAATCTTCGCAAGCTACGGTAATCGATGGTGATGATTGATGCTGCAGCATATCGCTTATGATCTAGCGGGGTTACTTGCGCTGGAACGTAGGCGACAAAAGTTGTCGGCACCCCTCCATTTCAACCAAAAAAAAGAGGCCCATTCTAAGTGCTGGCAACTCATCTGAAAGCAATTTATAATTAACAAAACCAATTCCATGGTGTTGGAAATTCCCTAGACTATCCGGATAGAGAGTATTAGAATTTCCCCACTGCACCATGTGGGCAGAGAGCTTGGGATCTAGATTGGGCATTGTTGCGACGTACCTTTTGTATGGGAAACTCGTAAGATTAGAGGCACCTTTTGCCTACTATTATTCTCTCTGGTATTGCGCTATGGGTGTTTACTACTAGTAGTCGAGTTTGTTAATTATGAATGATGATATCCAGATCGCTCTAAATGCTCTGGAAGAACCCGGGATCCCTCGCAATCAACAGGGCTGAGATGCTGTAAAGCTAGAATGCCGATTTTTGGCACAAAACGGTGGAGTGCCGACGGCTTTTGTCGCCACGATTGTGCGGCGCTGTCGGAGGTTCTCTCATTCCCGGCGTTCTTTCGGTGGGAAATAGGAACTTCCGAAGGGAGGTAGATTCGGATCACTTATCACAATTCCACAGTTTGGGTCAAACTATATAAAAATCAAAGAAAAACAGTGATGAAGATTGATGAAAAGGGGGTGCGGTTGATGATGCTCGCTCGCTACCCTCTTTCCTCCTTAAATACGAGTTTATCCAGTGTATACAACTAGCGAATTCAACCACATCCAAGCATATACGATGTTTGCTCGGTTGCTACGCAACTTTCCCTGAGTCCATCAAGAGCCCTGATAGTGCAGTACTACCGGTCTCTATGCAGGACTAGTGTTACCATAACACGATCTCATCCCTCCCTCCCTCATTCATCTTACACCGTCTCATTACGAACCTGGCCGATAGATATATTTGTCACGTGGGGCTGGTAAGAAAAATTTGGTGAACATTCTGGTCGCTGTGCACCTATCAGGCACGTGACTAATATCTATGCTCTTCTCTCGGGTGAGCGCCAGCCTCTCTGCCTGCAGAGTTAACTTAGCGGTCGCAAAGGGTTCCTCACAGCCACCCCCGAATCACCAATCAGCCACAAGCCCCCCTGCCGACTGTGTGGTATCGGTACCGTGCATCAGTCTAACTGATTACCAATAATTTCATCCCCGCAATTGATTATGATACTATGCTGGTGAGCCGAAACCCCCAAATCTCACCCCACCTGCCACCAACGCACAAACGGAGCTCTTAAACGGTATTCAATCAGCATGTCAACTTCCCTTCTGCGATGGCTTACCGAGCAACCAATCCCATGGAGAAAGGGTTAGAGTTCGTTACGGGGTCCCGTTCCCCGCTCCGCCTCGCCCCGTAACGAACGCCACAAAGAGTCAGGGATTTTTGGCTCGCCATGTGGGGGGCTGACCCGTGTTAAAGTTATAGGTAATTTTCGAATCTCAGGGCATGGTAGACTATGGTACAGTATACTGGGGCTAACAAAGTCTAATCCCGACCGTCACTGCCGTGGGATATTTCCCACACGCAACGAATCCCACTGAATTACAAGTACCTGTGATCCGGCCGTTCGGCGGCGCAATCTAAGACAAAATCCCACAAGGAATACCGTTTTCTAGGCAGGATAGCTTGGGGAAAATGAGCTTGCTGAATCCCACCAAATGGTGTTCGTTATTTTGTTAAGAGAAAACTTTTCAGATACCGTAGAAAATAAAGGGGGGTATCTGCATGATACCCTTTTTGGTTCTTGGAAAAAAATAGCATAGCAGGCAGGCTGGAGAGTAACCGGCAAAAGGATATCCACCAATGGTTTCCCTATTCTTTCATTCCTCAAACAATTTAAAAATATTACGAAAATCGCGTGCGAAAATGGGAAGAACCGTCCAAGGCCTGTTGACTTTCTTCGCAATTTTCAGTAGAATTCTTTAAGATGAGCCGAGCGGTGGGGAAGTTGGGTAATTTTCTCGGGATTCTTGGCACAACGAAACTCTTGCTGCTGGTGAAAATAATGATGATGGTATAAAAGCCAGCGCATTTGTTTCGATTTTTTTTGTTTTCTTTATTTTATAAATTTTTTCACAGTTTTATAGCGATAAGAAATGTGATTCTGGGCAAAGGTTTCACTTTTTCGGGGGTGCAGCCTGCTGTGAAGGGAATCGGAAAATATGGAAACAAATCACAACGATTCCCCACTATGAACCGGCTCGCCCCCCGTGGTTTTAAACAGTGGATCAGAGCTTTTTGGGAGCCATTGCTCTCTGTGCCGGATGCTTGCTGTGCAGGAAAGATTGAAGTATCTAAAATGCAGTTGCTCAATTGGCTCGAGCACACTAGGCACTGCAATCAGAGCCCCAGAGCCCCTTTCAACGTTTTCCGATTTCTTTTTACAGCAGGTTGTATATTCCTCGGTCAATGATTTTCTGCCACAAGCATGGTATTGAGGAGGGTTACTCTCTGTGAGATCGGCTCCATGGCGGAAGGTGTTGCGAGGTATTCAGTGCTCGGTTAAGAGGGCTTGTTGAGAGTTTTGTGTGTAACGCTGCGGAATTCATCCAATCGCGCGCATATCACAAGCGCCTAAATTAATATACCACATGGTGGGATGACCCCGCTTTCCTCAGCGCTGAGCTCTTCCACAACATCCAACCTCCAACCCCCGCCACCCCTCCACCACCCCGGGTACCAAACGACATGAATTCGTCAACCCACCCTCAACCCACTGACACCGGCACGGGCCACAAAAGGAGTTTTAATGTGACGAATAGCTACAACACCAACTATAACACCACATATGTCGATGAAAATCCTCAGATCCTGGCGTGGTTATCGCCGCTAGAACCTCACCTACGCCACCAGGATGTGCGCACCCGCCGGCTGGATGGTTTAGGGGATTGGCTTTTACAAAAAGAAGATTTTATCAATTGGCGTGGTGATGAGGATGGATCTAGCATGGCTACTCTCTTTTGCTCCGGCGCCCCGGGGGCTGGGAAAACATATCTCAGGTAGGAGGGCACAGTGGAAACCTAGTACAAAGTATGGACAAAATGCTGACTGACGGGATCAGTTCCCTGGTGATCGATGAGTTATGCGACCAAGTTATTGATCAGAAAATTGCAGTTGCATGTTTTTACTGTGACTTTCAGAGCCAAAAGTTTCAAACCCCCGAGAACCTGTTAGGTGCCCTTATCAAGCAAATCGTGCGTGGGTCAGGCGTGATCCCTACCGAGATCAACTCGGCATTCCAGAAAGCAAAAGGCCAGGTTGGGGGTCGAGGTTTACGGGTTCCTGAGGCGCTTGAGCTCCTGAAGGCCTCCATCGCACCGTTAGACCGGGCTTTTATTTGTATTGACGCCTTGGATGAGCTCCTGGATAAGCATCTACCCCAAGTCCTACGCTCATTGCATACTATTTCACAGTCGCTCCCGGCGATCCGTTTTTTCTTTACCGGCCGACCTCACATTGGAGTCGAGATTAACAAATACTTCCCCGGAGACGCGCAGTTTCTCCAGATAAAGCCAACGAGGGAAGATATTGCGAGATATGGGGAGATGATATTAGACGATGATTCCCTCCCTGGGGCAATGAGCCCCGACCTTCGGGCGGAAATCATGAACCGGGTTTCGGAAACCATTTCCGATGTGTATGTAGCCGGAGTTTTCTTCTCAAGTCTTGTGCGTTCGCTAACAGTGGCACCTAGGTTTCTGCTAGTTTCCCTTAACATCACGGCAATATTGGATGAGACGACAATCTACCAAAGGCGCGAGCAGCTCAAGCGGATGACCAATGGCAGCGGTTTAGGCGACGCTTATAGTGCAACATTGGACAGAATTAAGCAAAGCGGGGGCAAGTCAAGGCTCGCTATGGCGGCTTTAATGTGGATCTCTAAATCGGAGCGACCGATGAGTGCAGACGAGCTATGCCATGCCCTAGGTGTGAAAGTAGGGTCTACTAAACCTAACCCCGATAATATCCCTTCATTGCAATCACTGCTGTCCTCCTGTCTTGGACTTGTTACGGTCGATAGGGAAGAATCGGCTGTCCGCCTAGTGCACTTCACACTTCAAGAATATCTCAATAGCTGCTCCGGGATGTTCCAGAACCCTTATGCGGTGATGGCAGAGGTTTGCCTGACGTACCTTAACTTTGATTGCATCAGGGAACTTTCACCCGTTTCGGATGATGCACCGCAAAAATACCCCTTCCTCGAACACGCTTCCAGCTACTGGGGATACTACGCAAGAAGCGAAACCACGGAGGGTGTGAAATCACTTGCTCTTCGGCTCCTAGACGAATTTGACAGCCATGTATCAGCGAGGGTTTTCTTACGTCGATGTGTCGCTGAAGCCATGTTTTGGGCGGGAAGGCTGGATAAGGGATTTTCAGGGCTTCACTACGTGGCATATCTCGGTATTGATGAGATTGCCGAGGCATTATTGGATATGAAAGCCTGGGACGTTGATAAGCCTGATTTCATGGGTCGTGCGCCCTTGATCTGGGCTTCTAAGAATGGGTGTGAAGGCATCATAAAGCTACTCTTAGAAAAGGCGGGGGCCAACCTTAACACGAAAGACACTTGGATTGGTCAAACACCTCTCGCTTGGGCAGCGGAGTGTGGGCCGGAGGGAGCAGTCAAACTGCTTCTGGAGCGGGGTGAAGTTAATCCCGAATCGCGAAACAGTGACGGTCGAACACCGCTCTCCTTGGCGGCTGGAAGAGGGAGCGAGGGGGCAATGAAGCTGCTTCTAGAACGGGAAGAGGTTGACCCCGAATCGCGAGATAATTACAACCAAACACCTCTCTTTTGGGCAGTGGAGGATGGACAGGAGGCAGCAGTCAAACTGCTTCTGGAGCAGGATAGGGTCGATCCTGAATGGCGAGATAATTGTGGCCGGACACTACTCTCACTCGCGGCGGAATCCTGGAATGAGGGGATACTGAGGTTGTTTCTGGGACTGAAAGGGGCTAATCCACAATCGCGGGATAATCGTGGCCGTACACCGCTCTCTTGGGCCGCGGGGAGTGGAGATGTGGGATCGGCAAAGCTGCTTCTAGAACGGGATGAGGTCGATCCCGAATCGCCCGATTATTCCGGCCGAACACCGCTCTCCTGGGCTGTTGAAGGTGGGTATGACGAGGTGCTCGAGCTGCTTCTGGAACGGGGGGAGGTTGATCCCGAATCGCGCGACTGTTGTGGTCAGACGCCACTCTCCTACGCGGCCGGAGGCGGGAGTGTGGGGACACTGAAGCTGCTTCTGGAATGGGAGGGGGTTAACCCCGAATCGCGAGACAATTCTGGCCGCACGCCATTCTCCCACGCGGTCACAAGAAGCAGTAAGGGAACAAATCAGCTACTGCGAGAAAGGGAAAGACTTTATCCCAAATCGCTATATGACCCAACACCATTCTCCCACACCCCCGAAGGTGAGAGTGTACGGATACTGAAGCTGCTTCTAGAGCGGGGTGAGGTCGATCCCGAATCACGAGATGAAGATGGCCGGACACCGTTCTCTTGGGCTGCACAGTTTGGACAGGAAGGAGTTGCGAAGCTACTTCTGGCATGTGATAAGGTCGATCCCAAATCGCGAGACGATGATGGCCGAACGCCACTCTCCTGGGCTGTAGGGGGCGGGAATGAGGAAGTAGTCAAGCTACTTCTGGGACAGGAAGAGGTTGATCTCGAATCGCCAGACAATTTTGGCCGAACGCTGGTCTCCCATGCGGTCGGGCATTGGAGTGAAGGGATACTGAAGCTGCTTCTGGAACGGGAAGAGGTTGATCCCGAATCGCGAGACAATTTTGGCCGAACGCCGCTCTCTCATGCGGCCAGGCGTGGGAGTGAAGGTATACTGAAGTTGCTTCTGGAACGAGAGGAGGTCAGCCCTGAATCGCGAGATGATTTTGGCCGGACACCGCTTTCCTATGCGGCCGGTGTACACATGGGTGAGGGGGTACTGATTGTCGAATCGCTCCTTGAGCGGGTTGAGGTCGATCCCGAATCTCGAGACAATTCTGGCCGCACGCCACTCTCCTACGCGGCCGGCGCATACGGGGGTGCGGAGGCAGTAAGGCTATTTCTGGGACAGGAACTGGTTAATCCCGATTCGCAAGATAATTCCGGCAGAACGCCACTCTCCTGGGCTGCGGGACACCGGAATGGGGAAGCAGTTAAGCTACTTCTGGGACAGGAAGAGGTTGACCCTGAATCGCGAGACAGTTCTGGCAGAACACCACTCTCTCATGCGGCCGGGAGCTGCAGTGGGGAGATACTGAACCTGCTTCTGGAACGGAAAGAGGTTAACCCTGAATCGCGAGATAATTGTGGACGAACACCGCTCTCCTATGCGGCCGGGAGCTGGAGTCAGGAGATACTGAACCTGCTTCTGGAACGGAAAGAGGTCAACCCTGAATCGCGAGATAATTGCGGCCGAACACCGCTCTCCTATGCGGCGGGCAGATACTCGAGTGGGGGGGCGGTTGGGCTGCTTCTAGAACGCGAAGAGGTTGATCCTGAATCGCGAGATGATTATGGCCGAACACCACTGTCCCACGCGGCCGGAAGCGGGAGCGAGGAGACAATGGAGCTGCTCCTGGAGCGTGGAGAGGTAGATCCCGAATCGCGAGACAATTACGGCCGAACACCGTTCTCCCACGCCGCCGAGGCTGGGAATGGGCTCATACTACTGCTACTTCTAAGGCGGGATGAGGTTAATCTAGAATCGCCAGACAACTATGGCCGGACACCGCTCGCCCACGCGGCTAGATACGGGAGCGAGTTGGCAGTCGAGCTGCTTCTAAGCCGGGACGAAGTTTATCCTGAATCGCGAGATAATTCTGGCCGAACGCCACTCTCCCATGCGGCTGGGGGTAGGAGTGAGGAGACCTTGAAGCTACTCTTGCAACGGGATGAGGTTGATCCGGAATCGCGAGACATGTACGGACGAACCCCGCTCGCTTGGGCTGCTTGGCATGGGCGGGCGGAAATGGTGGAACTGCTTCTGGAACGGGAAGAAGTTAATCCCGAATCGCAAGACAATGATGGCCTAACACCACTCGCCCTAGCTCCCCCGTGGGGTGGAGCCGAAATAGTCAATCTTCTTCTACCACGGCAAGAAGTTAGCTCCCACACCTCATCCTTAGCATCCCCCACTTTGACTCCACCGTGGCCGTAGTAACTGCGCCTTTCCCGAAATATCGGGGGCGAGCTCCACACTAGTCCCGGGCCGAGAAAGATGAACACCTATCAGCCCGCCCCTCTATTGCCACTACGGATACACTTCCCGGGGAACACATCAAGAATCAACTCTGGATCTCCGCTCTCCTCACCGGTATTCCTGCCCATCCACAAAATCATATTAGTCGAGCCTAATTCTGGCCAATATCGATACTACTTTGCTAGTATTTGATGACCCTCCCCGGGCGGCCTGTGGGGGGAGTGTTCTCACTCTAGGTTGGAAATAGCAGTTGCACGGCGGTATGTGGGGACTTCATAAATTAGCGTGTATATTTTCCCATTATTTTTCTGTTTCGAGTATTTACTGGGCGTTAGGCTTCTCTTTGGAAACTAGAATATTTTCAATATTGTAAGCCAGCTTCTCACTATTTCATTTTTTTTTTACATAGATACCTACATATAACTTGACCTTTGCTTTGGAATTGCTAGAGGGGCGTTTATATAGAGTGGTGTGGAATTTCTTCATCATTCTTGTCGCGTAACTTATTTATCATTCTTTTGTGTTTTCTTTTCTTTTCTTTTCTTTTCTTCCATCTATATAAATTATCCGCTCATGTCTTGTCTTCTAAATGCCAGGTTAGAACCGCGGTAGATAGACCATGCAAGCTGTGTATGGGAACTGTGATTTTATACTTTGTCCCTGTCCCCCCCGGTGCACTTTCGTGCACAGCCAGGTGGAGATCTAAGAGGGGGTTGATTCCGAGAATAACAACAGCTGTCGTACTACTATCCTGTAGCATCATGAGCATCCGTGAATGACTTAATCTGGGGGGATGTATACTCCCAAGAGTGTGAGATTTGCATACCCTAGCCGTAGTTAGTTTTCTACAGCGTGGAAAAGGCCACCGCCGGTGGGAGAGAATTCTTCCGGGAGGCATAAAATGGGTGTTCTTTCCTCACTTCCTCCCATCGACATTAGACTCCTCAGCGGCGGGCGAGAGAACTGAAACTACGAGTACATTCGGGGGTGCGATCAAGGCGGCGATTGACCTGCTATATTTTCTTTCTTTCTTTCCATTCTCTCCACTTCACGGAGGGCAATGCGAACTTATTAGCCGAAGACCTAGTAGGAGTACTAAGTTTATTCCGGGATCTCAAAGTGAACCCCACGGACACCTCCCACATCTATGGCATATGAAGGCTTCAGCTTCCTACATTTCGTATTGCTAATTGCTGCAGAGTGAAGCTTGGGCAACCTCCCATTCGCAGACCGGACGTCGTATGCTATGTAGCCTCCCCTCTTCGGAAATGGAGATAGCCGAGTGACAGTCTGTGAGCGTTGAATAAAGGGATAGAGCAAAGAATGACTATAGTTAAGTTGGCCTGCTTGGAAATAATAGCGGAGTTGGGATTCCTTATGGCATACACCGCCCCAATCATGATGCCGCGCCCATGTCCAGGGATACAGGAGTGTGGTTAATATGGTGATTCGAGAGTTCCGCACCAGGGGTGCCCTCTCCCATCTCGGTAAGTTAGTTTAGGCGTTAATTTCAAATCCTGGCTTATCCTCCGCTCCAACAGAGGACTATTCAGGAGTATATTTCACCCTTTCAATAACCACGCAGGTTATCCATTTCATAGTACCGTATTCTGTTTTGTGATTTTTTTTCTGGGTTATTAAAAGAGGTGGCGTATTATTCTGAACGCATGAAACTACTGCGTCACATGGCGCGCTGTGGAGGTGCACAGAAGCCGGGAGAAGTAGTGTGAAACGGTCGGGAACTCTTGGCGTAGTGGCTGGGGGGGGAAAAATACCGTTCTCAGAGCGGCTCTTGAGCCAAGCTGGCTAAAGTTAGCTCTCATGCCTAGACATCATTGATTGCGTCTTCCGGAAGATCCCTTCGTGAGCTAATCGATAGTGATGAGTAAGGCTATCGCTTAGGATTCAGCGGGTTATTTTAGGTGAGGTATTGTTGCAATGCACCTTTTGTATGGGAAAGACGTAAGATTAGGGGTACCTTTCTCCCACTATTATTCTCTCTCGTATTGTGCTATGGGCATTTAATAGTAGAGTCTGCCACTTATGAATGGTAATGGATCTAGATCAAGCCAAGAGTTCTGGCACATTTTTTTTTCTTTTTCAATCAACAGCTGAGATTCCGCGAAGCGAGAATGGCCCATTTTTGGTGTAAAACGGTGGAGTGCCCACGCTAACGACTTGGATACGTGTACTAATCCTGTGACGGCGAATCGCAAAAGTTTTTACTGGCAGGGTTAACTTAGCCGTTGCAGGGTTCCTCACTACTATCACCACCTCCGAATCACCAATCAGCCACAAACCCCCCTGTCAGCTGTGTGGTATCGGTACGGTGCATCAGTCTAATTGATTTACGAATAATTTCATCCTCGCAATTGATTACCATGCTGGTGAGCTGAAACCCCTAAATCTCACCCTACCTGTCACCAACGCACAAGCGGAGCTCTTGAATGGTATTCAAATAAGTTCAGCATGTCAGCTTCCCTTCTGCGATTGCTTCCAGAGCAACCAATCCCATGGACAAAGGGTTGGGTATTTTTGGTTCGCCATCTGGGGGGGCTGACCCGTGTCAAAGTCATGGGCAATTTGCTATTCGTGGATCTCACGGCATGGTAGACTATGGTACAGCATACTGGGGCTAACAAAGTCAAATCCCCACCCTTCACTGCCGTGGGATATTTGCCACACAAAAACCCATCCAGCGATCCGGCCGTTCGGCAGCGCAATCTAAGACAACGTACTTCAATGAATGCCGTTTTCTAGGTAGGATAGCTTGGGGGAAATGAGCTGAATCTCACCAACTGGCGTTCGTTATTTTTTTACAGAAAATCTTTCAAATACCGTAGTGTTGCGAATTGTATCCCAGAAAGCGATGATATTGTATTGCTGAGAGAGAGAGAAGAAAAGAAAGAAGGCATCAACCAACGTAGAAAGGCAACCACTAGGAAATCATCCAACTGCAGAAAAGCATACGCAGCGCTACCACCACCCGGTACATGTTCTACGCGCATCTACTGTAACACGTAGAAAATAGGAGGGGGGTGTCTGCATGATACTCGTCTTGGCAAAAAATACCAGCGGAAGCTGGAGAGTAACCAGCAACAAAATATCCACCGATAGTTTCCCTGTTCTTTCATTCCTCAAGCAATTTAAAACATATTACGAAAATTACATACGAAATGAGAAGAACCACCCAAGGCCTGTTGACTTTCTTCGGAATATTTGGTAGAACTTTTTAAGATGAGCTGAGTGATGGTGACGGGGACGCTAATATTTCAAAGCAGAAAACATATGCATTAAACAATGACAATCGCGAAAGGAAGAAAAGGAAAAAACTTGTTAACTCCAAAGTGACCCGACAAACACCAAACCGAGCTGCTTCCTTCTCTCCTGGCCCAAGTAGTGCGGTTCCAAAGTGGGAGGCGTTGGTGAGACGGTCGCTACCCTTGTCGCTCGGGATGGTTGCAACCGATATGTCCCTGGCTGACAATGGGGGCGGTTGCTGCCGAGAGAGGGGTGGTAGGCAACAAAGAACGTGAGCTGTAGAGAGATTTGAGGATCTCGTGCGTGTTTGGGGAGATCTCGTGTTTCTGGGAGATCTCGTGTTTGGGGGAGGGATTCGGTGCTGTCAGGTGTTGTGGGTGGCCCACGGCACGGGCCACTGTGGTAGAGCTACCGGTATGGCCTCGCGCTTAGCGCGTCCCTGGCTATACCTTTTTCCGTCGGCCCCCGAGACACTCCTAACGCCCTCGCACGATACGGTACTGCGCGTGCTTTGCCCAATTCACAATGGGTTCTCCTAACTCGCTATTTATTTGGCAGGTTTCACCGAATTCTTGGCACTGCCAACCAGGGCACTTTTAAGAAAGAGCCGCCCAACAAAATAAAACTCTTCCTGCTGGCGAAAGAAATAATAATACTGATATATAAAAATCACAAAGTTTGTTTCGGTTTTTTTATATTTTATTTTAACTTCATAGTTTTATAGTCAAAGGCAAAGTAAGGTGGTTCTATGCAGGAGCCTCATTTCTCGGACCCCGAGAGTGGAGGGAATCGGAAAATATGGAATGAATCATAATGGTTTCCCGGTGAGGGGAGGACTCACCATGAGTTGGCTCGTCCTTCGTGTGTTGAGTGGTTTTAATTCGTGGATAAGAACTTTTTGCGAGCTAGTGCTCTTTGTGCCGGATGCTCGGTAATTGTAGTGTACTCGTACGCAGGAAGGTTGAAATATCTAAAATCCCGGTACCGTTGCTCAATTGGCTCCAGTATACTTAACGCTCCAATCAAAACCCTGGAAGCTCGTTCAACGTTTTCCAATTTTTTTTTACCGCAGGCTGTATTTATCGGTCGGTGGTTTTCCACTAAGAGCATGGTACTGATAAGGATTACTCTCTATGAGGGCGGGTCCAGGGAGGAGTCTGTTTTGAGGTATTGAGTGCTCGGTTAGTAGGACCTTTTTGAGAGTTTTTGTGTGTAATGCTCGGAATTCATCCAATCGCTTCTGCGTATCACAAACGCCTGAATTATTACACCATATTGGTGGTATGACCCCGCTTTCCTCAGCGCTAACATCTTGTGCCCACAACCTCCAACCATCAATCTTCACCACCTCTCTACCACCTTCCGTATCAAGTGACATGAATCCGTCAACGCATCTCCAAGCTACTGGCACCGGGACGGGTCACAGAAGTAGTTTTAACGTGACAAATAGCTACAACACCAACTATAACACCACATATGTGGATGAAAGTCCTCAGATCCTTGCGTGGTTATCCCCGCTGGAACCTCACCTACGCCACCAGGATGTGCGCACCCGCCGGCTGGATGGTTTGGGGGATTGGTTTTTACGAAAAGACGATTTTCTCAATTGGCGCGATGGAGACGATGGGTCTAGTAGGGGTTCCCTCTTTTGCTCTGGCGCCCCGGGGGCAGGGAAGACATATCTCAGGTATGAGGGCACTGCAGTAACCCAAGTGAGGAGTATAGGCATATTCCAACTGACTGAATTAGTTCCCTAGTGATTGACACGCTATGCGACCAAGTCAGTGATAGGAAAATTGCAGTGGCATGTTTTTACTGTGACTTTCAGAGCCAAACGATGCAAACTCCGGAGAACGTATTGGGTGCCCTCATCAAGCAAGTTATGCGCGGGTTGGGCGCGGTCCCTACCGAGATCAACTCGGCATTCCAGAAAGCAAAGGGTCACGTTGGGGGTCGGGGTCTCCGGGTTCCTGAGGCGCTTGAACTCCTGAAGGCCGCCCTTGCGCCGTTTGACCGGGCTTTCATCTGTATCGATGCCTTAGACGAGCTCCAGGAGAAGCATCTGCCTCAACTCCTACGCTCATTGCATGCTATTTCCCAGTCGTTGCCAGCGATCCGCCTTTTCTTTACAGGCCGACCTCACATCGGTGTCGAGATTAACAAAAATTTCCCGGGAGCTGCGCAATTTGTCCAGATGAAGCCAACTAGGGAGGACATTGTGAGATATGTGGACATGATGTTGGATGACGATTCCCTCCCCGGGGCAATGAACCCCGGCCTTCGGGCAGAAATCATGGGCCGGGTTTCGGAAACCATCTCCGATGTGTACGTACCGGTTTCCTCCTGCCCCAGCCTTGTGCTTTCGCTAACAGCGGTATCATGCCTAGATTTCTGCTAGTTTCCCTAAACATCACGGCAATATTGGATGAGACAACAATCTACCAAAGGCGCGAGCGGCTCAAGCGGATGACCCATGGCCGCGGTTTGGGCGATGCCTATGGTGCGACGTTAGACAGAATTAAGCAAAGCGGGGGCAAGTCAAGGCTCGCGATGGAGGCTTTAATGTGGGTCTCTAAATCGGAGCGACCCATGAGTGCAGATGAGATATGTCATGCCCTAGGCGTGCAAACAGGGTCAATTAAACCTAACCCCGATAACATCCCTTCAATACAATCATTGCTGGCGTCCTGTCTTGGACTTGTTACGGTCGATAGGGAAGAATCGGGTGTCCGCCTAGTGCACTTCACACTTCAAGAATATCTCAACAGCCGTTCCGGGATGTTCCAAAACCCTTATGCGGTGATGGCAGAGGTTTGCCTGACATACCTTAACTTTGATTGTATCAGGGAACTTTCACCTGTTTTGGACTATGCCCCGCAAAATTACCCCTTCCTCGAACACGCTTCTAGCTACTGGGGACATTACGCAAGAAGGGAAACCACGGAGGGTGTGAAATCACTTGCGCTTCGGCTCCTAGACAGATTTGACAGCCATATATCAGCGAAGGTTTTCTTACATCGATATGTCGATCAAGTCAGGTTGAGGCTAGTAAGGCTAGATAAGGGATTTTCAGGGCTTCACTACGTGGCATATCTCGGTATTGATGAGATTGCCAAGGCCTTATTGGATATCAAAACCTGGGATATGGATAAAACTGATTCAGTAGGTCGTACGCCGCTGATCTGGGCTTCTAAGAATGGGTGTGAAGGCATTATAAGGCTGCTCTTAGAAAAGGCGGGGGCCAGCCCTAACACGAAAGACACGAGTGGCCAAACACCTCTCGCTTGGGCGGCGGGGCATGGACAGGAGGGAGCAGTCAAACTGCTTCTAGAGCAGGATGGGGTCGATACCGAGTCGCGAAGCAATGGCGGTCGAACACCGCTCTCCTGGGCGGCGAGAGGAGGGAGTGTGGGGGCAATGAAGCTGCTTCTAGAACGGGAAGAAGTTGACCCCGAATCGCGAGATAACTGTGACCTAACTCCTCTTTTTTGGGCCGTGTTTTCTGGAAGGCAGGAGGCGGTAAGGCTGCTTCTAGAACGGGCCGAGGTCAATCCCGAATCGCGAGATGACGACGGCCGAACACCGCTCTCATGGGCTGTTGAAGACGGGGAGGACGAGGTATTCAAGCTACTTCTGGAATGTGATGGGGTTAACCCTGAATCGCGGGACGATTATGGTCGAACGCCACTCTCTTACGCGGCTGAACGCGGGAGTGTGGGGACACTGGAGCTACTTCTGGCACAGGAGGGGGTTAATCCCGAATCGCCAGAAAATTTTGGCCGCACACCATTCTCCTACGCGGCCGGAGGAGGGAGAGTGGGGACACTGGAGCAACTACTGGAACGGGAGGGGGCTAATCCCGAATCGCGAGACGATTGTGGTCGAACACCACTCTCGTACGCGGCCGAACGCGGGAGTGTGGGGACCCTGGAGCTACTTCTAGCACAGGAGGGGGTTAATCCCGAATCGCGAGACAATTGTGGTCGAACACCACTCTCCTACGCGGCCGAACGCGGGAGTGTGGGGACCCTGGAGCTACTTCTGAAACGGGAGGGGGTTAATCCCGAATCGCGAGACGATGATGGCCGAACGCCACTTTCTTGGGCTGCGGGAGGCGGGAATGAAGAGGGAGTCAAGCTACTTCTAGGACAGGAACAGGTTGATCCCGGATGGCCAGACAGTTATGACCGAACACCGCTCTCCTATGCCGCTGAGCGCGGGAGTGAGGGGATACTAAAGCTCTTTCTGGAAAGGGAAGAGGTTAGCCCTGAATTGCGAGATAATTATGGCCGGACACCGCTCTCCTACGCGGCCGGCGCATACGGGGGCGAGGGGGCAGTCAAGCTATTTCTGGGACAAGAACTGGTTAATCCCGAATCACGAGATAATTATGGACGAACACCGCTCTCCTATGCGGCTGGGCGCGCGAGACAGGAGATACTGAACCTACTTCTGGAACGGAAAGAGGTTGACCCTGAATCACGAGATAATTGTGGCCGAACACCGCTCTCCTATGCGGCCGGCGTGTTCCGGGGTGAGGGGGTAGTCAAGGTGCTTCTGGAACACGAAAAGGTCAACCCTGAATCGCGCGATAATCTTGGCCGGACACCTCTCTCTTGGGCTGCTCGGCATGGATGGGAGCAGGTAGCAGAGCTACTCCTAGCATTGGACAAGGTCAATCCCGAATCGCAAGACGATGCTGGCCAAACGCCGCTCTCGTACGCAGCGAGATATGGTAATGTGGGAACAGCCGAGCTACTTCTGAAACGGGACGGGGTTAATCCTGAATCGCGAGATAATTCTGGCCGAACACCGCTCTCCTACGCTGCTAGAGATGGTAATGTGGGGACAGTTGAGCTGCTTCTGAAACGGGACGAGGTTAATCCTGAATCGCGAGATAATTCTGGCCGAACCCCGCTCTCCTGGGCTGCCGAAGCCGGGTGTGGGGTAGTCAAGCTACTTCTGGAACGGGATGAGGTTAATCCAGAATCGCGAGACGACTATGGCTGGATACCGCTCACCCACGCGGCTAGATCCGGGTGCTGGTGGATAGTCAATTTGCTTCTGCAACAGGACAATGTTGATCCTGAATCGCGAGATGATTTTGGCCGAACCCCACTCTCCCACGCTTCTGGGGGTAGGAACAAGTGGATACTGAATCTGTTTCTACGACGGGAGGGAGTTAATCCAGAATCGCGAGATATGCACGGCCGAACTCCGCTTGCTTGGGCTGCTTGGTATGGGCGGGCGGAAATGGCGGAACTGCTTCTGGAACGGGAAGAAGTTAATCCCGAATCGCGAGACAATGATGGCAGAACACCACTCGCCTTGGCTCCCGCGTGGGGCGGAGCCGAAATCGTGAAGCTGCTTCTCGCACGACAAGAAGTTAGCTCCCACACTTCATCCTTGGCACCTTCGATCCCCGCAGCCCCGACTGAACCCCGATCATAATAACTGTGCCGTTCTTGGGATCTCGAGGACGAGCTCGACACTAGTCCAGGGCAGGGTTCCGAATGGTCGGCGGAAGACTGGACTGGACTAGCTAGTCAGGTCGAAAGTCAAGTCTAGTCCAATGGTGGAAATTAGACCGACTGGACAGTCAGGATTATGGAAACCGACTTGACCAAGACTGGTCTGACCAGGCCTGCCAAGCAATAGGATATGCTATTTTTATCACTATATATTACGTTCAAATAAAGCCTTTCTTAATTAAACTTATTGTTTCCATGAATTATATGGTGGAGATAGGGCCTCGCTTAGATTAGGGGTGGCGAAAATAGGTTCTTGAGTATCGAACCATTTTTGGTTCACTAAATGAGTGATATTAC
>Ga0307509_10001759_pt1 | contig 36011 bp, 32 predicted proteins | sample 10_EM_MG_FD_202245 | JGI IMG/M metagenome (GOLD analysis project Ga0307509, IMG submission 202245) | Populus trichocarpa ectomycorrhiza microbial communities from riparian zone in the Pacific Northwest, United States - 10_EM | ecosystem: Host-associated > Plants > Roots > Unclassified | place...
GTCGGGATGCGGGAGAGCTTAGGGTCTGAGGGCATCTGGACGCATGGGCTTGGTGGTGGACGTCGTCGGGACGTCGAGGACGCAGGGGTAGATAGGGAATGGCGTCCGGACGTGACGTCCGGCCGATGTCGCGTCCAGAGTAACGGTTAACGTTCTGAGCGTCCTGAGCGTCTGATGCACGGCACGCTCAGGACGCATATAATAATTTTTGCTGATGCACCTGGGGCAGGTTGTAGGGTTATCCTTATCCCAGCACGGGTGGGGGTGGAGTTAGCTTTTTCCAGATCTTGTCTGATGGAGCCTTCCCACGTCGAACTTGTTAATACCCATAAAGGCGTGAGCTGTGAGCAAGGGGGGGTAAGGGTGATTAGCCAGGACCGGGCCCTGGCTTTCCATTGTTCTATGAGTAGGTCGAGGCAGCGCCACCTTAGCTGAGGGTATCTGCCCCCTTCTGAGGGTTCGGGGTAGAGCTCGGCCAAGAGGCGCCCAGAGGTGACTTGAAGGGGAGCGAGCCCGTTAGGACCGAGCAAAAAGAGCATTGAATGGGGGACCGCATCAAACAGAAGGTTGGCCCTATTCTTGGTAGGAGGGCGGAGCTGAAGAGATGGCAGAGGGAGGCGACTGCCCGCGTTCCTCACTAGTGGTGTTCGGTGGTCTGGGGCAATGCGGAGGAGAGACGGGGTCTGTACCGAAGGGGCAAGACGGACGGTGGCAGGGTTAATGTCGGGGGGGAAGCATAGGACTTGGAGGGTAGCCAGGCGTGTCTTGTAGGCCAACAGCAGGTCCAGGGGGGGGAGGCAGGCTTCTATCGCCAGGATATCGGTCTGGGTACAGGCCAAGCAGTTCGTACACCATCTCTGGACATGAGGCCAGAAGACCGCCTGCTTGCTTGTCATGTGTACAGTCGGGTAGAAGATGTCAGCACCATAGCTAAGGATAGCAAAGAGGAGTGACGCAGCCAATCGGTGGCAGAGGTAAGGGGGGAGGCCCACTCCCGTGGGCGAGAGCGGTTTGATTGCCATCAAGGCAGCCTGGGCTTTGGCCAGCCATTTGGTGAAGTGGGGGCTGGTCGCAAGTGAAGGCGTAAAGCAGAGTCGGAGCCACCTCAGCTGGCTCCTTGCGTGGAAGACTCGCCCATCAAGGTGCATTGGGGCTGCCAGGTGTGGGTCCTTGTCCCAGCTTGTACTCCAATGGATCAGCTCAGTTTTGGGAACGGAGAAACTCCCACCAAGGGGTGACACTTTTGCTTTTAGGATGGCATACTGTCCCTGCAGCAGCTGAACATTGCGGCGGTAGCAGTGCGACAAGACCGTAATCGCGAAGTCGTCTACATAGGAGAGGGTGAGGCGATAGGGGATTTCCATGTGGAGTGGCAAGACTTATATGACGAACAAGAGGTGTGAGACCGGCGAGCCCTGGTGTAACATGTGTACATGTTCCGGTAACCGTACACAGGAGCGGGCAGTGCAGGATCTCCTATGTTTAGTTGATTTATATTTGGTTTATTTGATTTGATTTCAGCTCCGCCACTGCCTCGGAGTCAGATAGGCTATGCTATCGTATTGCTATGTTTAGTTTGCTTTGTTGGAAGTTTATACTTAGGATTCCGGGTATGGAATGGTCATGTAACACTGGCGAGGGCTGAGCATTGTTTGTTTCTTTCTTTGGTCTTGCAGGATTAAAGGATTCCGGTATGTGCGCAGCTACTGGTAATGATCGTGATTGCAGGAAGGCTATCGCTCCAGGGTTTTGTATTTAAACCAGTCTCCTGGCTAGCAGGAGACAGCAGACTTCGACAGACCTTCAGTCTAAGAATACACTTGGTTGAACGGCAATCCCTGAGTCCCTGAGTTCTATTTGTCCTTCAACTATTATCCTTCTAGCTACCGGTCCCTTGGAGCCTCCCTTAGCACCAGCGCTAGCAGGTCTACCGCCGGTCCTATTGTATTTTCGTTAGACAGGAATAAACCTGTTACACCTGGGGTGTACCGACTGAGATAGGGGCGAAAGCTTTGGGCGAACCAGGGAAAAGCAGGGGATAGGATCTGCCCATGCTGAAGGAAAGCGTCCAGGACACTAAGTAGGGGCTAACGCCCTTGGCGGCGCTAACCATGCCACAGAGGGAGGACTGGTTGACCTTGTCAAAACCCCCTTTGATGTCAAGGAAGGGAGTGGAGACTTTCCTTTTGTCCATGTGGAGAATCATGTCCTCGTGGGTCAGAGTGTTGCAGGCATCCGCAACTGACCAACCTGCAAGGGATCCGCACTGGTGGGGGTTGATGAGGCCTGTCACATGGGCCATGCAGGAGAGGCGGCCATTAATATTCCTTTCTAGGATTGTCATGACGGTTTGGGGTAGGACAATGACGCGGAGGCAGGCTGGCGAATTGTAGCTTGGCTTACCCGGTTTGTCCAGGACAATCCCGTCACGCTTGTTCAACGAGGGGGGGTGGAAGCCACAAGAGAGAACAGGGGACAGAGGGTTGAGCATGAGGGCTGGAGCAACTGTGTTTTTGCGTTTCCAAACAGAATCGGGGGTCTTATCAGGACCGGGGGCTGACGAGGGGGACCAGCAGGCCAACGCCCTATCTATCTCGAACGCTTCCAGCGCCAGGAGGTTCCTAAAAGAGAGGAGGATGGTGTGAGGTGCTCCAACCGCACTAGCAGGAAAGAAATGATCCAGCAGGGTCGAGTTGAGCTTGAGCAGTGTTAAGGCCAAGGCCTGTTCCAGGAAACGGGGGGGCAGCCTATGGCCAATTTCTTTGCCGTCCAGACTGTCTGGAGAGTAGGCTTCGAAAAGAACGCGCACCAGTGAGCCCGTTTTGCCTTCTTTATTGCTTTCAGGTAGGAGGACCAGGCGGCACTCGCCAATATCAGGAGTGTGGAATCTTGGCGTTCTTTCTTAGACGCCTGGGGAGTAATGTGCTAGGCGTTTCGGAGTGCCAAGAGCGTCGTGGGCCACCACTGCTTCGACCTGTGGCTGATGACCTTGAGGGGCGTGTGTAGCCCCAGGGTGGCCGACATTCTGTTGTGATTGGTGCTGACCCAGACCCTCAATGAGTGCGAGGTCGGGAGGGGGAGGGGGAGCAGGGATCTTCATTGATTGTAGGGCTTCGTCTACCTGGGGCCAGTAGGTCAGGGCTCAGTTAGGGTTCGGGGGTGGGGCACGGAAAATAGATCTATCGAAATGGAAGAGGATGGGAATATGATCTGAACCCGGAGAGGGCATGGGGTTGGACAACTCAGAAAGCTAGGGCGCGAGGAGGGGCCAGTCAATGGCCAGGTCTGAAACCCGCATCCTGCCCACGAGGGACATGGAAAATTGTATGTAAAACCCGCGCGTGTTAAGGAGTGTAACAGGTTTATTCCTGTCTAACGAAAATAGAGTAGGACCGGCGATAGACCTGCTAGAGCTGGTACTAAGGGAGGCTTCAAGGGACCGGAGGTCAGAGATAATAATTGAAAGACAAATAGAACTCAGGGATTGCCGTTCAACCAGGTGTATTCTTAGACTGAAGGTCTGTCGAAGTCTGCTGTCTCCTGCTAGCCAGGAGACTGGTTTAAATACAAAACCCAAGAGCGATAGCCTTCCTGCAATGACGATCATTACTAGTAGCTGCGCACATACTGGAATCCTGTTATCCTGCCAGACCAAAGAAAGAAACAAACAATGCTCAGCCTTCACCAGTGTTACATGACCATTCCATACCCGGAATCCTAAATATAAACTTCCAGCAAAGCAAACTAAACATAACAATACGATAGCATAGGTTATCTGACTCAGAGATAGTGGCGGAGCTGAGATCAAATCAAATAAACCAAATATAAATAAACTAAACATGGGAGATCCTGCACTACCGGCTTCTGTGTACCATTACCGGAACATGTACACAAGTTACAAGGAGGGAGAACCCACGTTCTGTGACTCTTTCAAAGTAGAGGACGCAGGTAGCGAGTTCATCCTCATTGAAGCTTCTGAGCGGGTCCGCGGTCTGGTGGTGGATGTTCAGGTCGCCCAACATAACCATCGGGCCTGGTAGTTTGGGAAAGATATGGTCGGGACACAGTGCAAGTGTTGTTTGACCGGCCTTTGGTGCTATAGGAGTTCATTCTGGTGAACCAAGTCATGGAGGGGTGGAAGAAATGATCAGGGGTGAAAGGTCAGGGGACATGGTGTCGCCCGTGTCAAAAAACCGCAGAAGCAAAGTAATACTTGACAAAAAGGAACTAAAAACATAAAAAGCAATGCGCGGGTTCTTTGTCCCGGTGCCGGGGGGTAAAAAACAAGATTAGAACTGGAAGGAAGGAAGCTTGCCTCTATAAACTGGAGGGTCCTGGAGGGCAACAAGTGAAGGAGTTTGAGCTAATTGTGAAAATAAGCCAAATAAGAAAAGAAACACATCCCAGCTCCCGTGGCAGTTGTGTTGAATGAGTGTGAAAGTTGGCGGCGCGGGTGGAGAGGCAACCTCCTGCCACCCATGATGCGGCAGGTTGTACTGCATCGGCTGGCCAAGCCCGAACTTGTGCGAGGGGCTGGGGAAGAACTAGGGGGCTCCAGGGGAGGGAGGCCACTGTTGTCTGAGGAGGGCCTCTGAGGGCCAGTATGGTTGACGATCTTCGAGCACGCGGCGTGACCATTTCAAAGGCCTGTTGGAGGGTACAGGTGGCAGAGGCGCGGGCCTGCTGGACCACTCCAGCGGTGGTAGGATGAATGCAGCCTCTGCGGGCGGAGGAAGCATCTCGGCCTGAGGGGGGGAACGCATGAGAGTGGGGGTAACTGGTTGTTCGCTACAGTCTCTATAAAGGGCAGAGTGATCTTCCCCGCAGTTGGCTAGTGTTGGTTACAGGGCCCGCGGGGCCCTGAAAAAGGCAGGCCCCTCGCCCAATTCCTGGCCCCGCCTGGGTGAACAGCCCGAGGCGGGGCGTATTTTTCTAGTTTTCCCTGCCATTGCCCCCGGCCCCGCCCGTTTCCCAGACTGTTCCCTATTAAACCAGGTGGGGAGAGACAGGGCCTCATTCAGGGAATGAGCGGGGACACGCCCCGGACGGGGGCGGGGTGGGGATCCCCCCTAAAATAACCCCCCCGGCTCTTTGTAACGGCGGGGCCTGGCGATTGAAAACCCGCCCTGCCCCGCCCGGTAATAAACTCTAGAGTTGGCGCAGCGGGCCGGGCAGGAAGAACAGTTAAGAACAGGCTTAAGGTTGCCGCTGCCAGGGCAGGTATGGTTTGGGCATCGGTGGTTGGCTCGGGTGTGGTAGAGGGAGCATAGGGGTCGGCCGAGGTCTTTCGCGGGGCATCATGGGGCGATGTGGCCAAAACCCGCACACTTTCTGCACTGAGTATAACGGTTGGAGGAGTAGGCCCGCTCAATAGTGCGGGACAGGGAGACAACTGTGATCGAGGTTCCCATTGTGGGGACATCCCCTTGGTCGACTTAGACGTTGACCGAGGTCGCCGCTTGACCTGACCTTGATTCATAGTTTGGGTTCTGGAACATGCTTCAAGGATGCCTATGTTCTTGGCGTTGTAGATGGAGTCGGAGAGGGTCGGGAACAGATCCTCGGGGGCCTCAGGGAAGACGGCGATCGGAAAGGGTGTGAATCGCGATCTGCACTTCCTCAGGGGCGAGGCGGAAGGGGAACCAGAGAGAGGTCTCCCGCAGGAATGGAGCGGCTGAGCTATGTTGTAAGCCAGTCAAAGTATGGAGCAAAGGTGGCAGTGGGGGTGGTTGTGTCGGTGACAAGGAGGGTGACGGAGCCTCCCGCATTGTCCTTCCTGGTGACCGTGAGGGGGAGGTTGCACTTCGTACCTCTGAGGACGCCTGCGGTACTGTCTGCGAATGTAGCAGATATCACAGGGGCTTGGTCGTGTTCCATGGAGGAAGAGCAAGGAGTGTAGAATCTTCTTTGTGCCCTGGTGAGCGAGTTGGGGGCCGGAAGCTTCGGTACCGAGTTGCTGATAGACCCCACTTGTGTGGCAGTCTGGGCGCTCTTCTACTTATTACCCTTCTTGGGGGCGACCGCCATTGGACCCTGAGCGGATGGCTGCTGGGATTTGGGACAGTCGGGATCAAGATGACCTGAGACAAAAGAGCAGGGATTAGGGTATTTGCCATCATGGAATGTATTGGCTTCCCATGAGTCAGGGAACTTGTCCGGGTTAGCGCAGGGGTCTCTGTAGAAAATGCGCCTGATACGATCCTAATGGGGGATGTCCGGGTCAAAGCCTGTATTATTATTGCTGACTTTCGGGGGGGGGCACCAGGCCTGGAGGCAGGAGGTGGTGCCACAGGGCATGTAACCCCACCGGTCGGGGGAATCGCAGGCCAAGGTGGGGCCGCGCTGACTCGTTGTGACAGGTTACAAAGCGAGGCCGTAATCGGGAAAGGTTTGCTGTGTAGTGCTGAATGGGTAGTGACGGTCCCCACGATGGATTGTACAGTGGCGAGCTGGGTGGTGACAGTGTCGTGTTGTTTCGTCATCGACGCAAGCGCATTCAGCGAGGAACACAAAAACGGGAGGAGGATGGACTCGCCGTCGGAGAGGTCATTGAGCTGCCTGTTGTTGGGGATCAGGTTCTGATCTGGGGACACAGGTAGCCGGTCAAGCCTCTTGTGAATGAACTGGCGGAGGAGAAGAAGACTCCAAGAGGCTTCTTCAGCTATGGAGCAAGACCTCGAGGAGGGGAGGGGTGGGAACACCGCTGGGATGTTAGGAAGACTGTCCATCGTAGGGATGGGGAATCAGGGACGCGAAGCCTGAACACGGGGCAGGAGTAGGGGCTGTAGTGGGGTCGTGCACTGAGCGACGTGGTGTTGTAGTTTCAATGACTGGAGGTGTAGAGAGCGCAAAAGGAAATATCGGGAGTTTTTTTCTTTCTTTCTTTTCCATTTCTTTATATCATATATTCGTTGTTAAGGGACAAGAAATCGCATAGAGCGCTGGCTATTGCGAAAACAAAGCCCAAAATCCAAGACAAACAAACGAAGAAACAATCCATTACCAGTCATAATCATAAGGGTCCGTACCGGGCCCTGGCCCACATGCGGGCACGAAGGTCAAGCATGTAAATGAAGGAAACACTCCTAAAACCACCAGGTACTACATAAGCAAACGTTAATCCTGTGTCTGAGGCGTGGGCGGCGCATCCAGACCCATCCGACATCGTTTTTCAGTCCTTTGTGTCCCCAGAGTCCGGACGCCATTCCCAACGCTGATTGCATCCTGCAGTCACGTCGGATCTTACCAACATCCGGCCGCCGGCCCAAATCTCCTGCTGTTCTCCCACCCCTCATCTCACGTCCTGACGTCTCTTTTCCTGTGTCGCATCTCCGCAGCATGCGGACGCCTTCCCAAAGTACCCCCTTTTCCTTCTGCTTCCGGGCATGCTTATAACAACTTGCTGCCGATATCACCCTAGTCATTCCCGAAGGTGTGCCTCCTACTACTAGTACTACTATTGTGCATAATTTGTTTGTTTCTAGATGTTTCTATTCCTGTATGTCTCTATCTCTTCTATATACTTGTCTATTATATACATTTATCATCTAGTCATGATCGTGACGCTATATCTCAGTCCGTGAGCGCTGTAGCCCACATCTAGGCTAAGTCGCTCCCCGAGTTTATTTTATTATACAAGCCTCCTCTGTGATCCTAATAGATCTTGTTAAACCTGCGTAAATCGATCCAACTGTTGACAAGCCATCGCCACTCTGTCTGCGGTATCTGTTGCGCCGGGTTTAAGATCCTCACGATATCCCCAATTGTAAGCACTAGGGTAACCTCTCGCAGCTGAATGGTTACCAGACCAGGTACGTCCAAGGGTCGTCCAGAGTCTGCCAGGCTCATGAATTGAACTCCGGCAAGGCGATAGACCGTATCCTGGTGCATATTGCGCGACCTGATTTTGAACTGAGCTATGCCCCTTGCCGCGAGACAACCCCTTAGCACACCAAACATATTCTCCCCACAAGCCTGTATCCAAACGCAATCATTCCGACAGGTCTTGTGACGGACGAGTTGACCACCCGTGCATCGGGCCCTCTGTATGTCGTAAACACATGACTCCTGGAAAGCAAGAACCGGGATCTCGGGTTGCGTCCATAGCTCCGCTGGCAAAACTCCAAGTATCACTCGATATCGTGGCAGTCAGTGGTCGGAAGACAGCCTCCGTCCGCTATATCATATCAATTCCCAACAAATTGTCTCCAGGGATATATCGCATGCACTGCCAAAATCAACCACATCGTGGATATTATCACGACGTCCCTTCAGAATCCTACCATGGGCTGGTGGGGTTGGTGCGGGCCTGGTCTTCTCTCAATGTTCTACTACCCCAGTTGGTAAATGAGCTCCTACACGTTGAAGGAATTCCAAGTTCAAAAGTCTCATGCGGATCGCATATTGTCGACAGTGGCTGCTTAGTATCTGTCGGGCTGCGTCGATTTTATTTGCGCGTCCCCATCCATCCTGGATTTGCTCCTTATGTGCCAGCTCTCCATTCTTGGTAGAATACATGGGACTATTGCTGAACATGTAGACGTGATCGCCAGAGTGACTTATTAGATGCATCTTAACAAAGTTGAAATCAGATTTGGAATGTATCAATTCCATACCTTGGTGGTTCTCTTCTTCACGCTCGTCATGACAGAACCGGCACCGGTGGGATCAGGGCACTCGCTCCCTGATCTGGGCTCTCTGACGACGCAGCTTCTTGCCCAACTCATCAGCCTTCTCTTGCGTCCGTTTGGATATGGGAAACTCCAAGAAGATCCCCTTCCTCTCGTGGAACTGCGTCGCATATTAAGGGGGCAAAGCATTCCATTCGTTGAACTCATCCACTGGAGGACGGGTAGAGACAGGGGCCCTGTCGATCGCTCCCCGATACATCTAGATGGTTCAATTTTCCACCCTAAGGACGAAGTCAGGTGGCTGGGATATTGGTTCACACCCTCCCTTTCAACTACCCCCCACTTCACCAAGAGGCTGGCCAAAGCCCAAGCGGCCTGAGGGTGATGTGCTCTCCCCCTGAGATCAACCCCGCCGCTGCCAGGCTCCCGTCCTCGCTACAGACACCGTCGCCACACCGCTACACCCCCGATCACAGACTCCTCTGCCGCGGGAACCCTGGAGCCCGCCTGCCCCTCCCCTGGCGCCAACAGAGGCCCCCTGCCAAGAACAGGACTCACCTCCCATTGGACGCTCTCCCCCACTCGATGCTCTTCCTTCTTGGCCCTGGCGGCCGCTCGCCCCTTCCGGTCACCTCCCAGCACCTACTGGGGGAATCATCCCCCGCCCCCCCCCCCGGGCCGCTCCTACCCGCAGCTTAAGCTCCTCTGCAAGAAACTTCTCATGGAAGAATGGCAGAGTGTAGCTCCGGGTCCTGCACGATACGCCTATCGCCCCTCGATGTCGCCCCATTCATTTATGGGCCTCCCCAAGTTCGACGCAGGCCGCCTCCACCCGATGAGGTCTAGGAAAAGTTACCTCCGCGCCCACCCGTCCTGGGACGATGAAGGCCCAACCACCTGCCCCCGTTGCAGCGAGGCCCCCGAGAGCTTCGAGCACGCCATCCTCCACTGTTCGGCTAGGGAGCCTGCCAGGAACCGCCACCTTCAGGGGGTCTCTGAGCTGGGCCCTGACGCCCCCGTCTGGTCCTCTGGTGCCCTCTTGGGCGCGCTCACCCGCTTCATCAGGTCTACTGCCACAGCCTTCCCGCCGGGTATGTTCTCTCGCCCGAACCCCTCCGCTGGTTCAGTTTCTTCCTGCTCGTCTAATGTAGTTTCCTTTGGGTACTTTATGTCGTCTCAGGAGAGCTAGGTTTACTTTGTTGTTTTTCATGCTATCCGCTGGTTCAGGGAGTGTTTTTCCTACCGTACTTGGTTTAATTTCGCACCCGTATGTGGGCCTGGGACTGTTACGGACCCCAGATGAAGAGTTGTGTTCCGGATGTTTCCTTTGTTAGTTCGTTTTGGATTTTGGGTTTTGTTTTCGCCATAGCTAGCGCTCCATGCGATTTCTTGTACCTTAACAACGAATATATGACATAAAAAAAAATATAAATAAAAAAAAAAAAAAAAAGCATTCCATTCGTTGTAGACGGACTGCTGTCGCGCCTATTTTTTGAGAAATCCCTGAATCCCGTCGTTCATATCCTTGATGAGTCTTAGATATATTATATGGAGCATATCTGGCTTGTGCAGATCAGGGAGGGAACACTCACGAGTGCTCAAAAAAATGTTTGGTAGCCTCTTGATACCCCGAGTTTCATTCCGGTAGCGAGCCTGAGCAGCGTCATGGGTCTCGTAATCTAGCGACCGGTTTTCGCGTTCGTAGCGTTCGTATCTCCCGTGATCTCTAGCATGCGGGTGGCCGGCTCGGCTTCCTAATTGTTCTGGAGGCACCTGACATTTAGGACAGCCATTGGAATTGCTCCCGTGTTGGTTAACGTTTTCCATATGGTCCGCAATCCACCCTGACATTATCGGGAAGCATCTCCGGATCTTGCCGTCAGCACAATGAACTCGGGACGCCCCCCCGCGCCGCACGGTTCAATGGTGCAAAATTGAGTTTGAATACGCCATCGAGTGTGTCGCATTTATCAGTCTCGGCAGTTTGTCGGGCATAGCAGACTTTGCGACCTTTGGCAGAATGGGCAATAGCCCAGGAAGCAGAATCGCCCTTGATCTAGGGCTGTTACATACCGTTGACAGAGGATTTCCCATCGTCATATAAACCGGCGATGCTTTCTTGTCTCTCGAGAGGTTAGTGAGATTTGTCTGATCTCACATCACAATGATTGGAACCACAGTCGGCCATTCCAGGAGCCTTTCCTGTCATCTATTCGTATGTATTCACAAAGACGAGACTACGCGGCAGTACTTGGACCTCCCACCACCAGTCAGCCGTATGCATTTCTGCATAAATTCTCTGTCCGCTCTAATTGTATTCATGCCGTGGCGCATAGACCAAGTCATCCCAATAGGCTATCTGGTGAAGAAGATATCTCACGCAGTCTAGAACCTTCCGATAGAAGAATGGTAATCTTCTCTAACCATCCTTCCCATGTCCCTCCAACCATTGCAGATACCGGCTATACGGATCCAAGTGTCGGAGAAGATTGTCCAACGTAGGCATAGAGGTATAGCCGACGGATGTCTAGTTTCCGATACCATTCGCAAAGTAAGCGTGAATCCGCCTCTTTGCCACTTTGCTCTCAATGAACCAAGATCGATGGTTGAAACCTTCGACAGCAGCAAATGGAGCACATGGGTTCCCGCACAAATTCCTGCATTCTTCCTTATACTCTTTAACCTCTCCACTGGCCTCCCCAACGCCCCGATAATCCTCGTCTTCTGCAGCGACTGGGTACGTGTGGTCTTCGCGTACTTCTGTTTCGGGTTCCCGCATGAGCGTATCATCACGTGGGTCGCACTCACTACCGGTTGTATGTCCGGCAGGATCTGATTTGTAGTCTGAATCGGAGTGTTCGATGGAGTCGTTGGCGCCAGATAGGTTGGTCCCCCAGTCGGTAAGGACGTCCGCAAGTGAATTCTGTATGCCGGATACGCGTACAATATTGAGATTTGCATGTGCACTTTGCAAGTGTGTCTCGTATGCGCCTGCACCCTGGTATCTTTTGCGACAAAATAAACATTTGACCGTCACATTGGAATTCGGCGCCGCCGATTCCAGGAGTCCAGTGTGGGTAATTCTAGTATGATGTTGTCGTCACCACGCTATTAAAGCGTGCGGATGACTCGGAGATGCTGGGCCTAGAGCTGCGCACCCTGATCCCGCAGCAGCCGTCGAACAGGTTTAGCGTTGTCTCTCGCAACGTCACGTGGTATCAGCTGGTTATCATCATGCTTTCACAGGAAACGAGTGAAAGACTAAAGGACGCCCGAGCTGTCAGTTCTTGATGCATCTCAATTCTTGAAAACAATTCAAACAATTCAGGATTCTTTCAAAACATCTTGAATGTCTGAGAGTTGTATATATAGTGTGGGTTGATCACGACAGCGGCAAGTTTATACCAAGGATAATCTGACATCCACAACATCCACAACATCCACAACATCTTCTATAATCACGAGACTAGAATCTACAAATCAACTATCAATATAAACAAAGACCGAACAGACATGGCGCAAAATATCAACATGCAGTACGTATTCATGCAAAATGCCGGAGTACTTGCACCGGGAAAGACAGATCAACTCCCACCTAGTTCGCCTCAAAGGGCAATCAGCATGCATCGCACCAACCCAGGTGGTGAAGCGATTACTGATCATAAGAGAAACATGGGCTTGACACAAGTCCAGGCTCAAAGGGAAATGTACCCCTTGTGGTGGAATTGTGTGAAGGATCAGATGATAGCAAGGGGCTTTGCGCCAGCAGGGCGAATGGGCAAAGAGTTCCCTGACGCCGACATCGTGCCAATATACACAGGCATGATGACCTTGCGTCCTGCCTGTGATCTCCTCGTCTCCACAGTGGCAGCCAATGATATGCATCGTCTAAAGGATATCGAGAAGGCAGTCGTGGAACTGGTTAAGGACAGTTGCCTGAAGTTGAATGACACAAATAACAAAGGCAAAATAGTAGTGCCAAATCCCGCAATTCTGCCCAGGCAGGTTGTCGTGCACGCACCGTTACTACCGCCAGGGGCCCCAAATCAGTGGGGGGCTGCGACGACTATAGGGAACCCAGGTGAACTTCCTCCAAGTCCTCCCCCAGCCCACGTCCGTGAAGGCGGACAACTCGGACAGGGTCCTCCTGGTGCGGCTTGTCCAAACGTACCGGCTGCACAAGTCAACGTCCCTGCTGCCTGACAACTCGGACAGGCTCCTCCGGGTGCAGCTGGTCCAAACGTACCGGCTGCACAGGTCAACGTCGCTGGGGCCGGACAACTCGCACAGACTCCCGCGGGTGCGGCAGGTCCAAATGTACCGGCTGGACAAGTCAACCTCCTTCCTGCCAGACAACTCGGACAGGGTCCCCCCACTGTGGCTGGTCCAAACGTACCTGCTGCACAAGTAAACGTCCCAGGTGCCGGACAGCTCGGACGGGCTCCCACTGGTGATGTTCCTGCGGTGGGTCCGGGTGTAACTGTTCAACCTCATAATGATCCTGCGCACTCACAAATGGTATGTGATTCAAGTTCACCAGATAATGACCCTGCGCTGGCGCAAATGTTACCTGATCCACCTCATAATGCCCCCGTGGAGGTCCAAAACCAACCTTTTGCCCCGCTTTTTCGCCCTGCACCCAACCGTAGGCCCACAGGTTAGTTACTTCATAAATCATCCACCTGTTTCAGGTTTTTACTTACTAACTTATGAGATAGATATTGGAGCGCGCTACTTGGGTGTCCACGCGCCGCGCGTATTGTTTATGTCCTGCCGCCGCGACGTGGTCTGACACTATCTCAGTTTTAAAGGAGTAAGGTAACCGTCACCACAAACTATAACTTACTCCATTGGCGTCCCCCTCATGTCAATGGGGTAGTGTTCGCCGAGTTGGAATCCTATGATATCAGTGGAATGTCAGCTATGATTTACAGATCCGTACCTCACCACCGAATCTGCTACATACTTGGCGCTACAGGCGAAGGGTGTAGAAGGTTATGTAGGTCTCCTATGCCAGAGTTGGATAGCATGGATTATGTCTTCATTGACAGCGATGAAACCGTAAGAGCTTGGCTTGTTTCAAATCGTGTGCCTGACGACCGGCTGGATGTCATGGTATACTGTTACCGTGATTGGGGTTCAGAGCGGCAAGACACCCCTGTGCTGACGAGAGTCAACTATCTCAATCAAAATGACATCCGAAACTGGGCCCGTGATCTGCCACAACGTATAGGCCAGATGCATTCGCTAGAATTATTCAACGATAGAGCTGCTGATCGGGACGCTAGTGATATGGACGACGTGCGTGAGGATGATACCTCTCAGCTTTCCGCGTTGATCTCGGGCCTCTCAGACTCTGCGCATGGAAGTGAGATCCTCTTTTCAATATTGCCACGTCCGTCTGTAGGACATGCTAAATAGCCGGCGAATCGTATCCCCCTTCTTGCCAAATCGTTGAGCGAGCAGAAACGACAGCTACAATTAAATTTCCTCTATCGCCTGGCTCAAGGCGAAGATGACCCCTTGCACGGTCTACAGTTCAATAAGGATTATCGCGTGGAGGATACCACCGAAAAATACGGTTTAAATTACCTTATCAAGGAGTATCGGTGATGCGAGGAGACTCCGGAACGTTGGTCTGGTTTCGACGCCGAGAGGACCGAGGACCCTATGTCTCAGAGAGTGCATACAAGTGGTGATCACGAGAACTTGACAGGTGTAACATGTGTACATGTTCCGGTAACGGTATACAGGAGCGGGCAGTGCAGGATGATCTCCTATGTTTAGTTGATTTATATTTGGTTTCTTTGATTTGATTTCAGCTCCGCCACTGTCTCTGCGTCAGATAGGCTATGCTATGGTATTGCTATGTTTAGTTTGCTTTGTTGGAAGTTTATATTTAGGATTCCGGGTATGGAATGGTCATGTAACACTGAGGAAGGCTGAGCACTGTTTGTTTCTTTCTTTGGTCTGGCAGGATTACAGAATTCCGGTATGTGCGCAGCTGCTGGTCATGATTGTGATTGCAGGAAGGCTATCGCTCTTGGGTTCTGTATTTAACCCAGTCTCCTGGCTAGCAGGGGACAGCAGACTTCGACAGACCTTCAGTCTAAGAATACACTTGGTTGAAGGGCAATCCCTGAGTCCCTAAGCCCAGTTTGTCCTTCAACTATTACCCTTCTATCTTGACCGGTCCCTTGAAGCCTCTCTTAGCACCAGCGCTAGCAGGTCTACCGCCGGTCGTATTGTATTTTCATTAGACAGGAATAAACCTATTACATCTTTTTGCCCAGAGCAGGTGAAAACCATTTGTTCTCAGGATTGGGAACAGCCTGGTAGGATTGATCACCCTCCCAGTATCTTGATAACTAGTTAGAAGCAGGAGCGGCAGGGAAAGAAACTCCCGGCTCAGGTGCTACATTCACAATAGCAGGACGCAGGAGCAGAAGCGTTACTAGGTCCAGCAGGGCCTACAATCGTCCCTCAGTAGAACCTACAGACGATACCCCAGTACCAACCACACAGGAACCCACTTCTGGGCCCACGCCTGGCTCAGCAGATACACCAGCAAGAACCAGTGACCTCCTCCCAGGAGATCTAGATACAGATTCAGACGAAGACCACAACCTCACAGCTGAGGAACTCATTCAATGAGAAGCCTGGCGGCTTGAGGAAAGAGCACCAGCCAGAGCAGCAACCCAGCAAACTTCGGAAACGGAACGCCCACCAGAACGCCCCACTACAAGCAGGTGGCGAGCACCCAGCATTCTAGGAGTCTTTGGAAGTCAGACACCAACTAGAGCTCCCTCCCGAGAGCATAGAGAGCAATCGCTACCCCGTACATTTATCCCAGACACACCAGAAAGACCCTCAAGACCCAGGAGCGCCAGAGAGCCCCCTGACCGATCAGACCCACCACCTCCCAACCCAGACCCACTTACAGGCCCTATGGCTGACCCAGGCCGGGCCAGGTTGCCACCTCCCCAGCTCCCCAAACAACCTCTGTTTAGCGGGGAAGGAGAAGATCTGAAGCCAGACAAACTCAAGTGATGGCTTAGAACAGTCAAAAAGCACCTAGCATGATCAGGACTAAACGACGACTCCCCTGGAGTGGCAGACTACTATGGCGCCTACACAGATGGCAAGGCCAACAACGCATATCAGATGCTAGACAGAGAAGTGGAGGACCTAACTCTAGCGCAGTTAACCCAACGCCTTCAGCAGCTATTCGAAGGCTCTACAAACACCGATGACATCTATCACAAGTGGCAGAATATCCGCCAGACAGCAGGTGGACCGCCAGCACGCATAACGAAGATAGCTGGAGAGCTAGCGGACCTTAAAGGATCCCATCCAGCGGGATCTATCTCAAACTATGCACAAAAACCACGATTTCTCGATGCTATCGACTCTAGACTACGCCGCAATGTTGAGCCCCAGCTCAGACCAGCAGATACCTAGGACCAGATGGTGGCTGTAGCCGAACGATATGACGCTACCATGTATAGAACTGGCGGCTACAAACGCAGCGATAGAAGCCAGGCTTCTAGCAGCAAAACCCATACACCAAACAAAGAGAATACCTACCGCAAACCCTCTACCACATCAACACCCAGGAACACAGCCAAAGGAAAGGCCCCCGCTAAGAAGAGGACCTATACCAAGTCCAATAAGCCCAGTAAGGCTGAAATGGATCGCCGCAAGACAGAAGGAGCCTGTTTCTACTGTGGCGAAAGCGAACACAAGGCAAATGAATGCCCAAAGAAAGAAGAGAAGACCAACCATGTTCACCTCTCTGAGGAAAGCCCAGACAGCAGCGAAGGCGCATATGAGCCCGATACAGACAGTACAGAGGAGCTAGATGGCAGCGGCTCTATCAGGACCTACAAGACTACAGTAGGCACTCCTGAGGATAGGCCATTCCAAGCACTCGAATTCACTATCAACATCAATGGCAAGCCAGCCAGAGCACTCGCAGATACAGGTACCATTGGCAGTCCCCTGATATCCAACAAATTCGTCACAACACCCAACATCCCCTACACAGCTAGGAAGAACCCTGTCACCCTAAAGATGGCAGTTAAAGGATCGCGATCAACAAGCAACTTCTCGGTTGAGGTTATGATTCAGGTAGGCAAGATGAGAGTCGACAAGGTGCCTATGCTAGTCATGCCAGTATCAGACTATGATATCCTCATTAGTATGGACGACCTCATGAGGCTAGGAGCGGTCATCGATTGCCAAACGAACAGTATATACTTCTCCAAGTACAAAGTTAGAGTTACCTGTGACGGAAAGTCTAGAGAGTCTAGATCAGCCATGACGAAACAACAGGAAGTACTCGACTTCCTGGCGATGTTCCCCTACCTATTTGTCAAAGAAGTACCTAAGGAACTGCTACTAGTACGCAAGATAATGCACAGGATAAGCCTCATAAACCCGACGAAGCTTTTAAAGACACCTACCTTCAAAGCGCCACAAGCCTTGATGCCCAAATATAAGGCATGGATCAATAAGCAGATGAACGCCCGTATCCTCCATAGGACCAGTGTGCCCGCAAGAGCCAGCATGTTTGTGGAAGCCAAACCAGATGGCAGAATCCGCCCCTTGGTAGACCTCCCCTTCAGGAACGATAATACCCAGGCCGATCACACACAGATCCCAGAACAGAACACCATATTGAATGTGGTAGCCAAAGGACGATTCCGCAGCAAGATGCATCTCAGTGACGCCTATTTCCAGACCAGAGTACATCCAGATGATGTGAAGTACAACACTATCAAGACAGCCTTCGGCGGATTTACCAGCGAGGTCTTGATGCAAGAAGACATGAATGCTCCCTGAACCTTTGTGAGAACTATGGACGACCTATTCCATGACGAATTAGGCAAGAACATATGGGTCTACATTGACGATATTTTTGTCTTCAGTGACACCTTTGAAGAAGATGTTAAGGATGTTATGAACGCCTGCAGTAAGCTGCAGAATGCCGGCTATTATGCCAACCCAAAGAAAAGTGTTTTCTTTGCCACAAAGCTCGATATCCTAGGCCATATGATAGACCATGATGGCACCCACCCTGCACCAGTGAAAATCCGGACCATAATGGACTGGACAAGGCCAGAGAGCCAGAATGAACGGCAGTCATTCACTGGAATGGTTAATTATATCTCGCATTTCATTCCCCACATCGCCACTATCACTGCCCCGCTCACAGAGCTGAGTGGGAACGCTGAATGGCTGTGGACGGACCTGCAGGAAGCAGCCTTCGAAGCGGTCACGCGAGCTGCAGATAAGCACACAGTCCTAAGACCGATCGACTATAATAAGCCAGATATGATATGGCTTTTTACCGATGCATCCCCTACAGGTACGGGCGCTTGGATAGGCCAAGAACTAACCAGAGATGCAGCCAGACCTGCAGCGTTCTACAGCAGGAAGCTGACGCCATCACAAAGCAACTACCCCACACACCAACAGGAAACGCTCGCAATCATTGAGGCTATGGAAGCTTTCGCTCCCCATTTGCTACACAGGCAATTTACAGTGGTTACAGACCACAAGAGTCTCACCAAACTCCTGACCCAAAAGAACCTCAATGGACGACAGCAGAGATGGCTAACGAACATCTGTCACATTGATTTTAAAATAGAATACCAACCAGGAGCGAAGAATTTCCTAGCAGACTACCTATTGAGAATCCATGAGGGAACCCGAGGACCGCTAGATATAAGCCTCAAGGACCCCTCTATCGATTATGATAGCCTTGAGCTACCTGACTGTACCCAACCCCTACAGATCAATACAAGCTACACCTCTTCTATCGATTTCAGCATTGAATCAGACGACGCCATGTACCACAAAGGCGAAGCCCAAACCTCTCCCACCCTTACCAGCAGTAACTCTATCAGTCGCTGCCGCCCTGAATACCTTATGGACGAAATTACTAGCAATGCAGTGACTCGCTCCCAGAAACGTAAGGCCTCTGCTTCCTCGCCAGCTACATCAAGCGCAGCCAGCAACCATAGCAGAATATCGATTGGAAACTCTTGGGGTGATAATAGAACTCTCCCAATCTCTAGTAAAATGGAACGACGACACTCAGAAATGAGCTGGATGTCATGCACTGACGATGGGTGTGACATACATACCAATGAAAAAGAAGGTGCAGGCTACTGGCCAAAGGACCCTAAGGTCCGGAAGCAGACTAAGAAGACAAAGAGAAAATAGCAGGATAGGACTTCAGCATCGAATACAGCCCTTGAAGAAGGACAGGCCTCGCTCCCCCATACCTCATACCTCTCAGAGACCCTTCCACCTTTCCGTATCAACGATACTATCCTAGCTACACCTCCTATGGCCTCCGCGGCCTTTAGTCCCCTTTACAGCCAAGCAGGCGATGACTCCGATGAGGCAACCAATGCCAACCAATTCCTAAGCACCCTACACTTCCGCCTTATAGGTATCCTCGCCCAGCGAGTTAGAGAATCCTTGATGACCGACGCCCTCTACACCAGGGTCAAGGAAACCGATAACAAGTTGCACTATTCGATCCGCGATGGCCTTCTACTTGCCCAGAACACCAATGGGTACGAAAACCTTTATATACCCGTAGGACCTCTTGAGAAGGGGGTATCCCTACGGGATTTCATCCTCAAGACTGTCCATGAAGGCCTCGGACATTTCTCAACCTACAAATGCTACTCCTATGCCGCTTGCTTCTTCTGGTGGCCACAGATGGGCCAGGACTTTGTCCTATACTGTCGGTCATGCGATAAGTGCCAGATCAACAACGAGCCCACTACCCTGCCCTATGGACGATCTCTTACCCTCTCTGACCCTGACGAAGCCTACCAAACCCTAGCCATAGACTTCGCCGGCCCCTTTAACAAATCTGATGGCTATACATCTATCATGGTCATTATGGACCGCTTTACCTCCTACACACATCTCATCCCCCTCAAGGAAGCGGCCACCTCTGAGATGATCTTTAAAAAACTAAACAGTACCATTTTAGATGTCCATGGCCTCCCTCTCAGCATTGTCCTTGACCAGAACTCTCGCTTTACCTCTAAGTTTTGGTCACAAATGATGAAGTCCCTTGGTATCCAGGTCTGGATGGCGACCCAATACCACCTCCAAACGAATGGCCAGGTTGAGCGAAGGATCCGTACCCTCAAACAGCTAATGAAGAACTTCGTTAACCCCAGACAAAACAAGTGCTCCGGTGCCCTCCCCGCTATTGCAGCAGCCGTGAACGGCGCCCCCCATGAATCTCTAGTCATCTCGCTATTTCATGCCCTCCATGGACGGCCCTGGAAGATATTCAACCCTATCCAGAGATCCGCCAGCAAGATACCCGCTGTGGATGATATCTTAAACGCCCATGAAGCAACAAGAATTGAAGTAGACATGGCCAGAAAGCATGCTACCTTCCGCCAGACTGTCCAGGCTGACAAACACCGCAAGCCCCTAACGGAACCCTTCAAAAATGGCAGCAGAGTTCTTGTTTGAGGCCGCCCTTATACCTCCTCCCCTGGACGATCCAAGAAGCTAGAACCATGCTGGTTCGCATCTTTCAAGGTCCTAGAACATCTACCTGACACAGACAACTACAAGCTACACCTCCCGCCCCCAATGGGCCACCCGAAACCCTACTTCCACGTCTCCTCCCTTAAAGAATACAGAGAGAACGATCCTGATACATTCAAGTCCCGCAGAATGGACAAGCCAGCACCCATTCTAATCGATAATGCACAAGAATGGGAAGCAGATCAGATACTCGACTACTGCCGCCAGAACAACAGGCACGAGTTCGTGGTTGACTGGAAAGGATATGAGCGAGCAGACGACTCCTGGGAATCCATCGAGAACCTCGACCACTCCCTGGAACTTATACAGGAATACTGTGATGCAAACCACCCAGCAGAACCGACGCCCCAGATCACCTCCCACTACATTAAAGCTTCCTGGGAACCCATGCAAGTTTCCTCCACACCCTGTACCACAAACGATTGCCCAGACGACTTCTGGAAACCCTATGACGATGAGGAATAGGATTCTAGCAGCTCTGAGCAGGACTATTTCCCCACAGATAACAACAGCCTCCTATGGCACACCGACGACAGCTCTGAGGACAGCGAGGACTTTGGAATGATGGTTGATTTTTCAGAATAAGGGAATGTAACATGTGTACATGTTCCGGTAACGGTACACAGGAGCGGGCAGTGCAGGATGATCTCCTATTTTTAGTTGATTTATATTTAGTTTATTTGATTTGATTTCAGCTCCGCCACTGTCTCTGAGTCAGATAGACTATGCTGTCATATTGCTATGTTTAGTTTGCTTTGTTGGAAGTTTATATTTAGGATTCCGGGTATGGAATGGTCATGTAATACTGAGGAAGGCTGACCACTGTTTGTTTCTTTCTTTGGTCTGGCAGGATTACAGGATTCCGGTATGTGCGCAGCTGCTGGTAATGATCGTGATTGCAGGAAGGCTATCGCTCTTGGGTTTTGTATTTAAACCAGTCTCCTGGCTAGCAGGAGACAGCAGACTTCGACAGACCTTCAGTCTAAGAATAGACTTGGTTGAACGGCAATCCCTGAGTCCCTAACCCCAGTTTGTCCTTCAACTATTACCCTTCTATCTCGACCGGTCCCTTGAAGCCTCCCTTAGTACCACCGCTAGCAGGTCTACCGCCGGTCCTATTGTCTGTTCATTGGACGGGAATAAACCTGTTACAACAGGAGAACCGCTGGATTCGATGATCCACCGACTATCGGCGATGTCTACCTACATAAGCTGTGAATTAGTTGTCTGGACTCTCATTTCAAATGGTCATTGATTGTTTCCTTTCCTTTTGTTCATTTGATCATTGTGTGTGTAGCTCAAAGCGATGTTTACTCTCGTTCTTTCTAGATCGTGTTCCCGTCCCCTATACGTGCAGAATGTCATGTTCCGGTAAACAGTCGATGTTTGTGCGCCAAGACCTCTGCCATTGACGATGCGGCTCTTATCGCGGCTAAAACCCTTGTGTGATGGTCAGGGGGGCTGATCATCCCGATTGATGACACATCACATCATACCCTATAGGGCTATCAGAGAACGAATCTCACACAGACAAACGCCTAGCGAAATTCCGACAGTCTAACACGCCCACAGTGCCGCACATGTTGTTGTCTACGCGCAGTATAACAAGGCCACCTACCGCCCATCCTTCCCCTCCACACCATCCGTCTAGCGTTCACTGCCACACATCTTTTCCCCTTGTCGTATATCAAATCGCTCCATTGAGAAAAACACATCCCGCGGGGAAAGGTCAAAGTGAGGACTGTCTCTTTATCAATTTAAGAGCGCATTACCTTAACGTTTCTGTTATTCCCAGACGCCAAACAATCCAGCCCCCGGGGATTGAGGCCAGCTGCACCAAACGCCGAAAAAGCCATCCTCGTGCAGCTGCCATTGCCGGTGAGGCGCCAAGAATGTAAGAAATCTTCTCTGTTTAGCATGATCACACATTCCAGAATGTCCAGATATGATCTAACTTTCTAACTTCGATAGTCGTTCGTTGACATCCGGTGCAAGACCACCCTTTGACCCAGCCGGGGAAGATTCACGGTGAGGGTCAAACATACTATGCTTATGCCAGGGATTTGCGACATAACCACAGATGGAATCAGGGGGCACTATGGGGAGATATCGGACGCTGAAAGATGTTGTGGGTTCTTGAATGCTCGCGAGCCTACAGCTGCGTACAAGGGATGGCGCTACCAAGTTAAAGCATACATCACAGTGCTCGCGTAGAACCTTGCGAGTCTGACAGGCACCCCAATGGACTCGATACTCAGTTTCGCAGGCTCCATTACGCCTGTCAAATGCGCAAGTAAATTAATCAAAACAAACCACAGCCCCGCAGACCTCGATGAAGTCGATCGTCAAACAAAAGTATTGGTTAGCAACACAGCCAAGACGCTTCAGGTGACGAACGATCGTCTCCATGCGGAACGGGCACAGGATCAAATAGATGCAGAAGGCTGTGATGTTCAGACTAAGTGTTCGTCCCCATTTACATTATTCGATTCTACGACTAGTACTCACAGTTTTTCCAGTGGCCCAATATGATTGCGCCTCTCCGTACTGCCAAAGGCCGATCAGGATCCACAATATTCGAAAAACAGGTGCAACGAAAGGCGGGCACCCCTTTTTGCACTACCCCTGGTATGAGGAAAACAGGGGCGGAGGGATTGCGTGGGGAGTCTTAGCATCGCCGAACTTGCAATCTCTACTCAGCGTGCTCTAGCGACAACATGTGCAGGACCCCATCCAATATCCCCGATATCTCATTCGAACAACTGGGCAAGGAGTCAGCACGTTATGCAGGCGACAGTGGGACCCCCTCCCCCTCTCCCAGCTCATACCTTTATATACAGACGATGACATCCGGGTGTGGCTGCTCGCTAACCGTGGTAAAGATCTTGTTGATCTCCTGGTGCTGGAGTCACGCCAGGATCAGGGAGAGGGCAAAGATGACACCCCGGCGCCAGCCTCCGGTGGATATACATTTTTCGATCGTAAGGCCTGGGACAGGTGCGGCCAGTGGGATGACATCAGTGCAGGGGACGATGACCACGAGCACGAGAGTCTCCACGATGGCAGAGACCGCCAAGACGAAGACAATGTCGATCACAGTCACCACGACGATGATCGGCAGCCGCCAGGACAGGCTCACACTCCTGATCCCCATGGTACAGACATTATTTAAGGTGACGAAGTAAGTTTTTTTTTATTTTCAATCAACATCTTATCTAATCATATATCTAGGACGATGACGGAGACAGCGGTGAATCGGAGCATGGGAACACCTCAGGGAGCGATTATTCTCCTGTCGGAGATCCACCAGGCAGACTTACCGGGGATTCACGACAGCGGTATTCAGACACTAGGCCATCTGAGAAGGAGGGTGCTAGAGTCCTGAGAGCAATTGTTCAAAAGGATCCCTGGCTTGCAAAACTCTTGAAGACTCGCGAACAAGAGACTGTGGCGCATCCACCAGGAGCGGGAGGTGTGGTGCGCAGGACTAGAGACCATCGTGACCCAGGTCATGGGCACGAGGGCACTGTAGACACACCTGCTGCCGAATCAGAACCACCAGAAGATCGTGATATTCATCGGGCCAAGTCCCCCACCCCTGTGCCTGAGACGTTTACTCGAGCAGATTCTACCCCCCCTCCTCCGACCCCTTCTCACTCAGCTACCACTTCTCCTGCGCCTACGCCGAGCATTCCTCATCATACCACAAACCCCCACCCATTCCAGCAAATTGCAGCAGGGGGATCTCGGGATAACCGCCCCCCAAATGCGATCAATACGGCCCACGCGCCTAGGCCCAAACCCCACAACACACCTAAACCCCTGACACAGACTGCCCCCCGACGTGTGAGAGGCCGTCGAGGCCACCACAGAACATGAACTTGAACTTTCTTTCCACTCCCCGATTATTTTTTTCAGGCCACCCCACACATTCCAGATTCCATCTACGCGCTTCCAAGACGTCCTGTATTCTCTTACCTTTTCGTGTCAGGTACACACTTCCTAGACTTCTCATATTCTTTACATTTTTGTTTTCCTATCCCCTGTATAATAGTCATCAATTCCTTGTACCCCCTTACTTTGGCGTCTTGTATTGGCTACTTTTAAAATCTCGCTGCCAGTTACTCTATTTGCGCACATCCCGTTAGTAGACATGATCTGCCTGCGTTAGATTATTCACATGGTTGTATTCCTTGCATACAGATTTCACGGTGCTGTGTGGTGCTGATTTGCTGTTCGAAGATCAGAGTAGATACTCCTAATCCTCCCTCGGCGTAGTGCGTGTTTTCTGTGCAACCTCGTTGTCACTCAATGCTGATTGCAGCTAGCTTTCGCCCAGCCAGCGACATTTGCGCCACCATCATTTCGCTTATTTTTTCCGCCGCCTGACACCTGCGTGTGGGGTCCTCTGAATTTCAGCTCCAAAGCCCAACATGAACCTTCACGATCCCAAAGCCGCATTTCATAGGGAAAATCTCGACCTTCGGACTCTGCGTTAGCGTTCGTTACGGGGCCCCATTTCTGACAAACGGGGCGCCAAGAGCAGGTTATTAACTGCAGATCAAAAGAACCATTGTCCAAATCAGACCAAAACTGAGTGAGATAGGGTTCTTTGAAGTTGTCTAACTTCAAAGAGCTCTATCTCTGTCAGTTCTGGTCAGATTTTGATGATTTGTTCGGCCAGTTAATCAGAATAACCTAGGTTATTTTGTCCCCCCTCCTCGGAAATGGGGCCCCGTAACGAAGACTACTCTGCGTTCCTTGTAGTTCTCCCAACGACAGTATGAGGTGTCCTATAAATCTTACAATTGTCCGTGTAGCGGGCACCGCCACGATAGCAATCATTCCAATACAGATCGTAGGCAGTTCTTTTCCTGTCATACTGAGTGATTGTCTGTGCATAGTTATGTCCCGTCCGGCCTGAACCCCCAGGTTGTATTCCTCTCTATACGTTTTCAAGGAGCTAAGTGGAGTACATTCGCCGTTTGGAGATGTGAGTAGATACTCCTGATCATCTGTGATCTTCTCCCAGTCTACCGACACTCCATTTAGTACCGTAGTGAACCGAGCATTTTTATTAGATATTTCTCCACTACCCCACAAAATCAACGTAAAAACATGAAAAAGTAATCTTTCACTCTCTTGCCATATCGCACAACTTGCCCATTACTCATGAGCTAGTGTTGCTACATGTCGGTCCCACCATCTCTCACTTCAAATAGGTATTCCCGACACCCGGATCACCGCAGCAAAATCAAATTGCATGATCGGATCCCTCACGTTGAGCACCACCGCACCACCTTTCAAATTTGCCGGTTTCCAACAGCCGTTCCCCAACATTGTGAGCCCGATGGATTCGAACATCTTGATGCCGGATGCAGGGCTCCAGTGACGAGAGCCATTTCAGGATTCCAATCTTATCATTGGTAAAGATATAGTGATTCGGCGCACTTCACGCATTAAAAGAGTTTGATATTATCTGTGAAAAATCTCGACATTTTCCTCCCTCTCGGTTCTTATTATTCTAAGTGAGACAGATTCCTTACGGTAGTTCGGGGTGTTGGAGAAATTCCCGGAGGCTGAAATACCGGTACCAGGTGAGCGTTTCCACCCCCATCGGTTGCTCAGTGCTTACATACTGTACCACAATGCGGCTCACATAATCCTATCGTCCGCTCGCTTTAACATTCTCTCTATGTGCAAGTGCTTTGTGATTCAACTTTGAAGAGTATTAAGAACAGCCCTTAAAAGGAGGTCGCAAAGGGCCTTTGCTTGGAATTTCGCTTAACCAAGTTAAGTTAAGGCTGAGAATAACGTTCCAACATTCAGGAAGCTTTGCGCAGTGCCATACGAAATTTACTTTTGCTCGGGTCTTTACTCGAGTATCATAGCAATTGCTTTAGTTTCTAACCCTTTACGACACAACGGTGCCAAGATTCCTAGGATTATATAGCCCTAGGCTAGATCCCTCTCGCAGCACACTAACCCTTCTGTGTTCAACTTATGTACCGTAGTCTTAAGAACTCGCATCAGCACGGCGCAGTATCAGCATCCGTATTTGAGCTCCACTCCGATCCATGGGGTTGCGCAGAATCAAGCCCTAGTTGTTACCGGGATACTGCCCATGCTCGAAGCAAGAAAGAATCCCATATTAGTATCTAGCTTTCACCGCTCGTGCGCGAGATTCGTTACGCTAACGGGTACTAGGGTATAGACGTGGGTGATTGGACAGACAGGGATTAAAAATATATGTATCCTCATATATTTTTAATCCCTGTCTGTCCGATCACCCACCTCCATACCCGAGTACATGCCCCAACAAGAAGCATGACACCCGAAGACAAAGACTCAAGAAATAAGTGATAAAAATGTGCACGTATCGTATCTGTGCGCCAACACGAAATGTGGCTATACCTAGACCCTACCGGTAGTTTAAGTCGCGGTAATGTATGGATACCGCAAAAACTGGCAAGAACGGCCACCGCGCTAGTAGTCGAAATAAGGAGCGGCTGAGCTGAAACTTACGATTGCGTCAAAGTAAGAGCCCTGAAGGGCCTAGTTCTGGCCACAAAGGGTTAGCCTATGGCGTCTCATTGCGATTTCGAGACAAAACTTGGGTGAAAATCTTATTTGGACGTACTAGCGCCGTGGCCATTCTTGCCAGTTTTTGCGGTACCGGTAGTGCTAACGCGCAAAGACGGGTGCTGCATGAGCTCTTTATGATTTGACCTACAAACATTAAAGAGGCTCTGCTTACCCATGCACACTACTCGAGTACTCGAGTACGTCGCCACAGCAACGGCAGGGATTTGACAGGGAACACGGGAAGAGATCGAAACTTTTTCCCAGCGCGCACTGCTGGGGTACCGTAGAAGCTCTGTTAACTTGGCACCGAGATAATGTAGCATTAAAGGAAACAAAACAGAGGCGACGATTATCTGACCAGTGTATTGCCAAGTACTGGGGGTGGATCCACTGCATTTTTATCACCTGTAGTCTTAGAGTAAAATCTTTTACACACACTAACTTTGTTGCAATTCTTGAATAATTTTAGTGTTCTACAGCACTGCGCAGTACATACAGAGCCTGAGCTCATTCTTGCAGAGCGTCAAAGTTTGAAGATGATACTTTTTCCTGAGGGGGATACCAAAACGTGAGCAGGACCTCGCAATTGGTTTAGTCCGGGTCCTTCTAAGTCTTGGTGCCATGAGGGATTTGGAGGTGCCGGGCGAATGAAGGGGTACAGTACACCATAAAAACTTGAATAATCGGACGGTGTGCTATATATAGTCAAAAATTCCCTTTGCTACAGAGGGGGCAAAAAAAAAACATAGCAAAAACATAGCCCTTTTCCCCTTTTCCCCTTTTCCCCTTTTGAGACAGAAAAAAAAACATTGTCCTTGAAATTACAGACAGGAGAGCATAGAGGAATAGCACCCAGCCCAACTGTAAACCCAAGTTTTTGCTGTGGTACGAAAACAGTCTAGAATGTGGGAACTTTGAAACCTCTGTAGCTCTCTCAGGCCGATTGAGAGATTCAAGTGGATCGGCTATTGCATGTTGGAACTCTTCGTTGCTGCTCGGCATACTAAACCTACCGGGCACATATAGCCTATCCCGCTATCGTTCAGACAGAGAAGTTCATATATGCGCTCTGGATTGATACTCCACCGGGAGGAGGTTTTTTCATGCGGTCCAGCATTCGACAGACCTCCGGATATGCGCTTAGGATCGGTGCAGGGCGGGAAGGGAGGACATTGATGCGCGAAGGCTATAGAGCCTGAAGAAGTTTTCTTTGTGACGTTTCTTCTTTCCGTGTTAGCATGATTGTTATTGGTGGAACGGAAGGGGGAACTTGCGTGGAAGAAAGGAGACATGCATGGAAGAGGGGACATACGTGGAAGAGTATGAACCTGTGTGGTGATCGATGGAAGGACCGGGGGACAGGAGAAAAGGCATCGTCGTTGCTTTATTTATACTCCTGTCATTAGCGTTAGTTAGTTGAGTATAGAGCATCGTGGAGTTGTGAGCGTAACAGAGCAGAACAATAGAAGTGAAGTTGTTTTCTTGGAATCGTGTGTTGGCGATCTGTTTTTAGTGTTGCTTTAATCTTGGCGTTTCGTTTCATAGCCGCTATCCCGCCGTTTTGTCGTCCGTCCTTCACCATTCACCCATACCCATTTTTAAAATCAATATCGCCGTCCTATTGCTATTCCGGTGAGGGTAGAAACACAGGATATTAATACTATTACCAGCAATAGCAAATTCACACTTCCCATCAGTAACTTGCCATCATTCAGTTGATGAGAAAGTAAATCCATGCATTCCATAGGGCCAACATACTGCCCAGAAAGCTAAATTCATAAACATCGCCTCTACAATACACCCTTGAGCCCGCGGTAAGGTTTGTCGCTTAATTACTTTAGTTAGCCATGGGTAGGGTTAGGGTTACTAGTATGGCGGATCCCACCCCCACCCCCGATATCGTAGCACAAATCTTCTCGGCAGGGGTGGGTACATCGGGATTGTCGTTAGAATTTATTCTGGCTACGTGGTGGCCGGGGGGTATCTTCCTCCAGAGTTCCAGTCTTCTGCAGTTGCTGTTATGGATTAGCGGATTTGCCAAGGTCTAGTCTGTGATTGTTGAATTCGGATAGATAGATGGATGGATAAAAAACAAGGGCTGAGAAGCATAACTTTAGGAGTAGTAAGTGTTATAGTGTAACTCCAATTACAGCAGCTAATTAAGTGACCTCGTATCATATATAAGCACTGTTTTTGTCTCCGAACTACCCCACACTAGGAGTGGACATGAGACATTGTAAGGTTTTCGAGCATGAGACCTCAAGCTTCACCAACCCAGTGCCGGTAAGCAGCCGGAAGATGTAGTTGAAGGCTGTTTCCCCAATAATCGTCGAAAGCTAAAAGAATATCCCCGGTAGGTGACTGCACATGTATTCCTGGTAAGGGGGGAGAAAAGAAATTCAGAAACAACAAAAATGGGAAAAACTGGGAATTTATACGTGGGAAACAGAAATAAATATAAACTTAAACAATGCCAATTTTCCAAAGCCAAAGAAATACATTGAGAAAATAACCAATACGAGAGAATGAAGTAAGAAAACCAAGACCATCTAAACGAGCTATTCCGTCGATCAACCTTGTTGCATGATTCCACTGGCGGAGGCGGTGGGGCAGATGTCGCTGCCCTTGTCGCTTGAGATCGTTGGCACCGATAGATCCCTAGGTGACAATGAGGGCGCAGTGAGAGAGTTCGGGTGGTGGGCGGGTAACAAAAAACGCGAGCTGTAGCGAGCTTGGAGACGAGAATGCGAGTTGTAGCGAGCATCGAGGTTCTCAACTCCTGGGAACTGGTGGTTCTATATGTGCTAGTGGCTCTCTGGTCCGCGCATAATGAGCTATGACCTCCGAGCAACTAGGCGCACCTTTCTCCAATACCTCCACACAGTGCTCCTGAGCTTTGCCCAATTGGCAATGGGTTGTTCCAACCCGACATTATTCTTGTACAGTAGGGAGAAGGAAAAACTACAACGTAGACCGAACATTCCCATTACGACCACAAGAACAGTACACCCAGAGCGAAGGCCGAACTGTACTAGAATGAGACCGGAACCCGGATGTGAGGGAAGGGAAGGGCGGGCAGCGGTATCCGCGAGATTGCCGAACGTTTGAGGGAGGGAGGAAAAAGTGATAGGAAGGAGGATGAAGCAGTGGACGGTAGACGTATGATAGCGTGTCTAGGGAGATCCGGAGAAATGGTATAGGGCGGGTTTTAGGATAATAGGAAAGATTTTATATTGCAGTGTTAAGCCGGTTGGGATTTGGAGAAGTTTGAGCTTGTAGTAGGTTCGCCGCTTCTTTGCGCCGCTTCTTGGAAGCCAACGAGAGCGGGGTTGGACCGTCTTTTAGGCATGTGAGGGTTGTGTCTTCCTGCCCCAAGAATAGCTTCACTACTCCATCACGCCTCGACTCGGCAGCCCACAAGAGCGGTGTTCTGGAATCATTATCTGGCATATCGGCGCAACATCCTCTCGTTCCAGCAGCAGCTTCACCACTACATCATGCCTTGACTCGGCTGCCCATGAGAGCGGTGTTCTGGAATCATTATCTGGCATATCGGCGTCGACCTCTTCTCGTTCCAGCAGCAACTTCACCACCCCATCACGCCCCGACTCGGCAGCCCACGAGAGCGGTGTTCGGGAATTATGATCTGGCATATCGGGGTTGATGTCCCCCCGTTCCAACAGTAGCTTCACCACTTGATCGTGAAAACCGGTGGCTGCCCATGAGAGGGGTGTTCGGCCATTAGAATCTGCTATATTTGGATTAACATCTTGGCGGGCCAAGAATAGCTCGGCCACCGCGGGACCCCCGCGGCTGACAGCAAGCGAGAGCGGTGTTCGGCCAGCATCATCTGGGATATTGGGGTTGACGTCTCCCCGCTCCAACAAGACTTTAACTAACCGATTTTGCGCCCACTCGGTAGCCCACAGGAGCAGTGTCAGGCCATTATGATTTACTATATTGGGGTTGACGTCTTCCCGTGCCAAAAGCAACTCGACCACTGACCACCTCCCCCACTGGACAGCCCACGAGAGTGGTGTTATGCCGTAATTATCGGGTATATCTGGGTTAACGTCTTCCCGTCCCAGCAGCAGCTCTACTATCTCATCTCGCGCCCGCATGGCAGCCTGCGAGAGTGGTGTTCGGCCATATTCGTCCGGCATATTGGGGTTGACCTCTCCCCGCTCCAGTAACAGCTTCACCACTCCATCATGCCCACCCTCGGCAGCCCACCAGAGCGGTGTTCGGCCACGGTTATCTCGCATATCGGGGTTAACTTCGTCTGTTGAAAGATACGATTTCCTATGCTATGGTCGCATGTGTGTTGGTTGTGTGACACACTATCTATGACTAATAGATATTTCCTTAGGTATGGGTTAGGCACGTGATTCGTTCAGGGTATGGCAGGTTTTTTTTCCCTTGGGTAACCAAAACTTACCCGTGCCAAGGTTGCGGCGAGCGGCCGCACCACTTTGTGACCTCACCAGCTCTCGAGGATTTTTTTCAAGTAAGCCACTTTGGTGTGTTCGAAAAAAAAAATTACTTTTATGTTTTATAAATCCTTTCCATTTCGTACACTGGTGCCACTCTAAAGCTTGTGGCATTATTATAAGGCCCTACAGTCTCCAAACCAGACCTTGCCGTGACAAATTTAAAGACAGTAGAGTCCCACCATCATGGCATCATCACGCTCTCCCTCCGGCCTTCCCCTTCCCCTTTGCATCCCTCAAACTCTCCTTCCTCGCCCTCTCCACCACCCTCTCCGAGGCCTCATCCTCACTCAACATCCCCTCATCCGCCTCACCCTCATCCGAACTCTCTCCCATTCCCACCCCAGCAACCATATTCCCCACCCTCACCACGTCCTTTCCTATCCTCAAAATGGCCCTAATCATCTGGCCCACCCTCTTCTCCATTACCTCACACCTAAACGCCGCCGGCATAAACTCCTCCCTCTTCACTTCCGCCCGAAGGGTACCCTTCCCTCCCCCCCCCCCACACCCGCCCTCACCTCCTTCACCAACCCCTCCACCCCCTTGGTGGATATATCATGCAATGCTAAAGCAACTGCCTTGTCCACTCCACTATCAACCACCCTCTTCACATTCCTCACAACCCTAGCCCAACCTGGGTTCGAAAACTTTATGCCTGCCCCTAGTACGTGAGTGCTCGTGGTGCCTTGGTAATTATTAGCCCAAATCGGGTCGGTTGCCACGGTATTCCCGTTTTAACGGAGGATCCATCTTTAGGCACTTTGCACCGTATCCCCCAGACCGCCTCAAGGCCGCAACCCAAGTGGCAGGCATTGACGCGAATATTGCAAATGTGTAAATGGTATCAATCTTTAGTATTCGGATTACCGTAACAACCTGGATAATTGGACATTGCACTATAGCGTCCAAAACCCCTCCCCTAGAGAACTGGCAAAAAACATAGTCAAAATACCACCACTTCCCCTCTTGCCTGTGGAAAGATAACACCTACTTGGCTTTACCGGTACTGGAAGAGGAAAGTCCAACGGCGTAGCACACTGTCCGATTAGTTAAGTTTCACGATGGTATGGAAGCAGTATGGAATTTTGTAATCTTTAAACCACTGTGGCTACACCACGCCAACTAAGAAACTCGGATATGTTGATTGTCACTGTTGTTGCTCCGTCCTTGTTCTGGTGAAGGTAGTATCGCAATATGGGATGCTATCAGCGTCTTCAAATTTCAAGGCATCCATGCCACGAGTGATAGTACATGATACACTACCGAGAGCGGTATTGGGAGAAATACTCCATCGCATGGGAGCACACAGACCCAAACAGCGATCAGAATAAAGACCCACGGGATGTACTACAACATTTGAGTCATCCGGAGTAAACAATTTCCACTATCGATCTAGAACGTGACCAACGATCCTAAATCGCTCACAGATATCTCAACCCCAATACATCATAGTATTCACTGGAATAACTGAGGCTCGAGTTAGGGCGGTGGAGCTACCTTTGCCGGTAGGGTAGCGCCATTTTTTTACTTCCCTTTTGCCCTAAGCTGAGGCTGAGATCAGTCTTCTCAGTGCTTTTGCACCCCTACCCAAGAGAGGGAATTTTGAACGTCTTAGGCTGCAGAATCTGTTGGATCCTCCATGTGACTGGTGGGAATTGGCTGGGACTGCAGGTAATTGGTGAGGAGTGCGGGTGACTGGCAGGAACTACGCATATCGTCTAAGGGACACCGATTGGTAGAGAACTGCTGTGACCTACCTTCGCCCTCTTAGGCTGCAGTCTTTCCCAAGGGAAGAACGCTCTAACCCTACAGCCTGAGATACATGTCGTGGATGCTTAGGACTAGAGTCCAGCCCGTGCCTACAGAGTTGCAGGGATGCTTGGGATCACTCCTCCCAAGCCTACTAGGCACCCCCCTGCGCAGAAATACCAGAATAGTCCTTTCGAATTATACCTCTTCTCCTGAAACAACAACATAACCTCATTGTTGTCCTCACACTTGGCAAACAATATTATTTTGTGCCCCTTGGAAAATTCCTAGTTGTACTCTATGTCCTTCCCACTAGGTTGTGCTTTTGCGTACCTGTGTATGTCCTTATACCTCTAGTGCAGGTCATTAGCAATAGCTAATGCACATTGGCGATTGTTAGGTCATTGCTAATTTAGAGATAAGGAAATGAATATACGCATTCAATATAGCGCCAACTGTACCGTACTGCATAGAAAGATAAATTCGAAAGCATCCAACTCACCTACAACACCCATAAGCTGGCAATAAGGTTTGTCGCTTGGTTTCCCCGGCCCGCCCGCGGTAGGGTTAGCACGAATCTTACCTTCGCCCCCCTAGCGCACACATCTTCTTGGAATTACCATTATTTTTTGTTCTAATTATATTTGTAATACGGACCTTCTTTTTAGACGTAGATCGGCTGTGACGGCGAAACAGGGCGAGTGACGAGCGATGAAACGATAGCACACTCAGGGGCGGGGAAAAGCTTTTCACTAACAACAACCACAGTCCCACGCGCAACGACGGCTACTTCAACATTAAATCAACTAAGGCAAAGACATGAGATGTATCATGACAAAGTCCTATCCTTCCAGGGGCTACCACACAAATCCATTTCACTGTTTGCTCCTTTCCCACTTTTGCCGAACTCTTATGTTAATAATATGCAAGAACAAAGATTGCTGCTGACAACCTCGGCTATCTTTCCGGCTTTCTTTACAGCCTTTCCGCTTCCCTTCCGACGGCTGCATTCCTGCATTCGAAATGCTTTCCACAAACACATATGCCCGAAGCCAAAACACATGCTCAATTCTTAAGGGCATTTCCGGGAGACAAAGGAACTATCGTGACAGTATGGCGAGCAGCATCATTTCCAACACTTCCTTGTTCCTCAGTTCTGGTCTCCTGGAGTTGGGATGATGGATTAACGGATTTGTCAAGGTTTAGTGTGATTGATGGATCAGGATAGATGGACGGATAACAAGGGTCGGAAACTACAGTCGTGATTAGTAACCCGAATTACACTAGCTAATTAGGCAACCTCATACCAAATATAAGCGGTGTTTTTTTGTGCCCGATTTACACTACACAAGGAGTGAACTTGGAACATCGTAAGGTATTTGAAAATGAGATCTTAAACTACATTAATAACACTCATAAGTATCACGAAGCAGTAATTGAACCTCATTTCCCCAAAAATCTCCGACAGCGTAAAAGGGTGCTCTCGGCAGGATACCAAGCATTAATTGCTGGCAAGGGGGGAAAAGGTGGTTGAGGAACAAGGAAAATGGAAAAATGCCGGAATTTATAGGCTGAAAGCAGAGACCAATCCAAGCCTAAGCGCCGTATTCTTATGCAGAAGGAAGAAAATAAAAATAAAAACATTCACGGGACACCCCCATTACGAGCACAAGAACAGTACACCCACACCAAATACTGAACTATAATAGGGTGGGACAGGAATCCGGAAGCGAGGAGAGGGGAAGAGGGGAAGGGCACCGGTGTCCACGGGCTTGCTGTGCACTTGGGGAAGGGAGGTGAAAGTGATATGGAGGAGGTTGAAGCAGCCTACGATATATATGAACGTGAGTACGGAGACGTGAAGAAAGGGCGCATAGCAGATTGTATTACCCGGGCTAAGCCAGGCTGGGGTATGCGGATTTCCGAGCTGGTAGTGGCTTCACCGCTCATTTGCGACGTTTCCTGGAAGTCAAAGAGAGTGGGCTTAGGCCGTCCTTGTTGGCATGCCAGAGTCGACGCCTTCTCGTTCCAATAGCAGCTTGGCTACTCTATCACGCCCCTTCCGGGTCACTCGTGAGAGCGGCGTTCGCCCACGATTGTCGGGCACATAGGGGTTGACACCTTCCCGCCCTAGCAGCAGCTCCACTACTTCAAAATGGCTACCCTCAGCAGCCCACGAGAGCGGTGTTTGGCCACGCTTGTCTGGCATATTGGGGTTGACGTCTTCCCGTCCCAACAGCAGCTCCACTTCTTCATGACGCCCACCGCCGGCAGCCCACGAGAGCGGTGTTCGGCCACTCTTGTCTGGCATATCGGGACTGACGTCTTCCCGCCCCAGCAATGGCCTTACTGCCTCCGTTCCCCGATACGGATTCCCGGCAGCCCACGAGAGCGGTGTTCGGCCACGCTTGTCCGGCATATTGGGGTTGACGCCTTCCTGTCCCAACAGCAGCTCCACTGCTTGATGACGCCCCATCCCGACAGCCCACGAGAGTGGTGTTCGGCCACCCTTGTCTGGTGTATCCGGGTTGACACCTTCCCGTCCCAACAGGAGCTCCAATGCTCCAGGCAGTCCATCCCCGGCAGCCCACGAGAGCGGTGTTCGGCCACCCTTGTCTGGTGCATCCGGGTTGACACCTTCCCGTCCCAACAGCAGCTCCACAGCTCCAGGCAGCCCCTTCTCGGCAGCCCACGAGAGCGGTGTTCGGCCACCCTTGTCTGGTGCATCCGGGTTGACACCTTCCCGTCCCAAGAGCAGCTCCACAGCTCCAGGCAGCCCCTTCTCGGCAGCCCACGAGAGCGGTGTTTGGCCACCCTTGTCTGGTGCATCCGGGTCAGTGTTCCCAAGCGTCCAGTCCGTCCGTCTTTAGCCTAGGACGGGACGGACGCCAAGTTTGGGACCTTCGGACGGGACGGACGCCCAATTGCAGTCCGTCCTGACCTATGCCCGGGACGGACGGCC
>Ga0307509_10001760_pt1 | contig 35987 bp, 31 predicted proteins | sample 10_EM_MG_FD_202245 | JGI IMG/M metagenome (GOLD analysis project Ga0307509, IMG submission 202245) | Populus trichocarpa ectomycorrhiza microbial communities from riparian zone in the Pacific Northwest, United States - 10_EM | ecosystem: Host-associated > Plants > Roots > Unclassified | place...
GCGCCCTCGCAAGCCACTCCTCCCAACGCGCCCTCGCAAGCCGCTCCTCCCAACGCACCCTCGCAAGCCGCTCCTCCCAACGCACCCTCGCAAGCCACCCCACCTAACGCACCCTCGCAAGCCACCCCACCTAACGCACCCTCGCAAGCCACCCCACCCAACGCGCCTTCGCAAGCCACCCCACCTAACGCACCGCCTGCCCTCGTGGCGCCCGAGCCGGCCAACCCGAGATCCAGGCCTGACTCCAGGGACAGGCGCCCCACGAAGCGACCCGCCAAGTCGACCCGGAGACCTGCCAAGGCCGCTCCCCGTGTCGCGCCCGACACCCCCGAGCGTTCCGCAGTGGCACCCGCCCAGGACTCGGCCGCGGGCGAGCCCAAGCCGCCAGCACGGCCCATCGATCCGACGGAGACTCCCGCGCCGCTCCGCCGGAAATGATTCGGCGTTGCGGTTGTTGGGTCGCGCTGACCTTGCTTGGCCTGACCGTGCGGGTGGCGTTCGCCGATAAGCCCACGAGCGCGGGCGTGAAGCTTGACTTCGAGCGCGGTGAGCGGCTCTAGAAGGCCGGTGTTAATCGATTCCGGCAACAACCGCGCCAGAAAAAACCCGATCCGAATCGATCACTTGCGAGGACGATTTCTCGCCGAGTGCCGTTGGACACCAGCTTCCTAGGAGCTCGCCAGGTCCCCCGGCGCGCTCGACGAAGATCCACAGGCGTCCGACGCCAAGCCGCCGCTGGACTTCCTGCTCAGCATCGGCCCGTGCGGCGGCCGGACATGCTTGCAGCTCGAACCCAAAGGCGGCCACTCGTGAGCCGGTCGAGCGGCTGTTGCGTCGATGACTGGTGCTGCGCGACGCCGACACCGACGCCGACACCGACACCGACACCGACACCGACACCGACACCGACACCGACACCGACACCGACACCGACACCGACACCGACACCGACACCGACACCGACACCGACACCGACACCGACACCGACACCGACACCGACACCGACGCCGACGCCGACGCGCAACCGATCGGGACCACGGGCCACCGACGAGGCCGCGGCGGGTTCATCCACCGCCTTGTCAGCCAGCGGGTTCGTCGTCGGCGCGGTGATCGATGCCCAGCGCCCGCATCTTCTTGTAGAGGTGGCTACGCTCGAGCTGGAGCTCCCGTGCGGTGTTCGAGACGTGATGATCGTTGGCCTCGAGCGAGGCCAGGATGATCTCGCGCTCGGCGGACGCCACCAGATCTTTGAACGGCGTCCCGCGCGACATCACCGCCGGCACCGCCTTGACCCGCGGCAGCGCATCGCCGACGTCGATCTCGGTGATGACCTCCGCGTCGCCGGTCAGGATCGCAAGACGCTCCACGACGTTCTTCAGCTCGCGGACGTTGCCCGGCCAGTCGTGCTGCATGATCAGCGTCATCGCCGACGGCGACACCCGCTTGCGCTTGCGGTCGTTGTCCGCGCAGACTTGTCCGATCAGGTGCTCGACCAGCATGGGGATGTCCTCGCGCCGGGCGCGCAGCGGCGGCAACTCGATCGGCACCACCGCGAGCCGATAGTACAGGTCCTCGCGAAACCGACCCGCCGAGATCTCGGCGCCGAGATCCTTGTTGGTCGCGGCCACCACGCGGACGTCGACCTTGATCGTCTCGGCACCACCGACCCGCTCGAGCTCGTTCTCCTGCAGCACGCGCAGCACCTTGGCCTGCGCGCTGGGGTTCATGTCGCCGACCTCGTCGAGAAACAGCGTCCCGCCATCGGCGAGCTCGAACTTGCCCCGGCGCTGCTGCGTCGCGCCGGTGAACGCACCCTTCTCGTGACCGAACAGCTCGCTCTCGATCAGCTCGCTCGGAATCGCCGCGCAGTTGAGCTTCACGAACGGCCGATCGGCTCGCTTGCTGTGCTCGTGGATCGCGCGCGCGACCAGCTCCTTGCCCGTGCCGTTCTCGCCGGTGATCAGCACGCGACCGGCGCTCGGCGCGGTCTTGCCCACCTTGTCGAAGATCGCCCGCATCGCCGCGCCCTTGCCTACCATCGCGAAGTCGGACTTGGCGCGTCCGCGCAGCCGGGCGTTGTCGTCGCGCAGCCGCGCAAACGACAGCGCGTTCTGCACCGTCAGCAGGAGCTTGTCGCCCGACAGCGGCTTCTCGATGAAGTCGTGCGCGCCGGCCTTGGTCGCCTGCACGGCGGTCTCGATGGTGGCGTTGCCCGACATCATCACGACGATGGTCTCCGGGCTGGCGGTCCGGATCTTCGGCAACACCTCCAGCCCACTCTCACCCGGCATCATCACGTCGAGCAGCACGAGGTCGATGTCGTTGTCCGCGAGCTTGGCGAGCCCGCTGGCGCCACCAGAGGCGACCTCCACCGCGTAGCCTTCGAGCTCGAGCGAGCGCCGCACCGTCGTCAGGATGTTCGGCTCGTCATCGATCACGAGGAGCGTGCTGCGCGCCATCGCCTCGAAGCTAGCACGCCGTGGAATTGACTAACGTGGCGAGGGCATCTAGCTTCCAGTCCATGCCTCGTTTGTCAGCGTTGCGTGGAGCCATCCTGGTCGCGGCGTGCGCGCTGGTGCTCGGCTTCATGGCGACGAGCTGCGGTGACACCTCGAAGAAGCCGGGCTGCAAGTCCAGCAAGGACTGCAAGGACAACCTCGTGTGCGCCGCCGATACCTGTGTCGAGTGCACCGAGGACGCGCAGTGCCCGGCCGGCAAGCGCTGCAGCGCCAACGCGTGCGTGGTCGCCCCCGAGTGCACGAGCGACGAGACGTGCCCCACCGGTCAGGTCTGCCAGGCCGGCAAGTGCAAGGCGTGCGCGACCGACGGCGAGTGCGGCCCCGGCGGGACGTGCGAAGCCGGCGCTTGCAAGCGCGGCAAGAAGTGCAGCAAGGACGATGAGTGCGCGGACGACGAGGACTGCGTCAACGGTACGTGCCACAAGGCCGGTGCCGCCTCGAGTCCGGGCGATGCAACCTGCACGCTGGAGACCGTGTACTTCGCGTTCGACGCGGCCAGCGTGCAGGCCACCGAGCGCGACCGGCTGGCCGGCAACGTCGCATGCATCGAGAAGACCAAGGGCAAGAACGTCTACCTGTTCGGCCACACCGACTCATCGGGGACCGAGGAGTACAATATCGCGCTGTCCGAGCGCCGCGCCCAGACGGTCGCCGATTACATGGCGAGGCTCGGCACCGACCCCGCGCGGCTTCAGATCGTCCCCAAGGGCGAGACCGCACCCACCGGTCTCGGCGACGACCGCGACCGACGCGTCGAATTTCAATGGCACTAAGGAGGTATTCGTGAACAAGCTCGATAGGTTTTCACCGACGCGACCACCGCGGTCGCGGCTCGCCGCGGCGATGGGTTCATCGCTCGCCACGGCGATGATCGCGCTAGGCCTGGGCTCGGGATGCTTCTGGGTCACGACCAAGAGCGAAGGCGAGCAGCTCCGCAAGGAGCTCACGCTCGTCCAGGGTCGCCTCGACGCCAAGGAGAAGACGCTCGACGAGCAGATCGCGCAGCTGCAGAAGGTGCTCGAGGACGCGACCAAGGTCCTGAAGCGCAACAGCGCCGACATCGGCGCTGACGTCGAGGCGCTGCGCAACGACGTTCGCACGGCGAACGGGCTCGTGACCGCGGTAAACAACTCGATCAACGAGCTCAAGCAGGCGCTCGACGTCTACCGCAAGAGCACCGACGGCCGGCTCGACGCGATCGAGCAGCGGGTGGTCCAGATCGAGAGCGGCAAAGCGACCGCCAGCTCGTCGCCCGAGGAGCTCTGGAAGCTCGGCTCCGCGGCGTTCGAGGCCGCGCGCTACAACGAGGCGATCGACATTTTCAAGCGGCTGAGCCAGACCTATCCGACCCACGATCGCGCCGACGATTCGGTGTATTTCCGTGGCCAGGCCTACACGAACCTCAAGGACTGGGACCACGCGATCGGCGTGTACCAGCAGCTGTTCGACAAGTACCCCGACAGCACGCTGGCCGACGATGGTCTCTACTTCGCCGCGCTCGCCGCGCAGCAGCTCAAGAACTGCACCGAGGCGCGCACGTACCTGGGCCTCATCAAGCAGAAGTACCCCAAGTCCAACGTCACCAAGCAAGCCACCGAGCTCGATGCGGCGATCAAGCGGGAGCTGAAGACCAAGACGAAGTGTAACGCCTGACCCGGCCGCGGCCCGCGCCGGCCGCGCTCGACGCGGGCGGCTCCAGGGGCCTGCCCACCGCAGGGTCAGCGCCGGGCGTTGCTCGCCGCGCGGCCTCGGGGCGCAGTCACCGCCGCGCAGTCACCGCCGCGCAGCGCCCCCCGCTTACTTGCCGCCGAGCTTCTTGAACTGCTCGAGCCCGTCGGCCTTGAGCTCGTACTTCGGCGCCAGCTTCGAATGGCACTGGTTGCAGCTCTTGATCTTCTTGTCTTTCATGAACGCCTTCATGGCGTCCTTGGCTTCCTTCTGTCCGCCCTTCGTACAGGCCTGCTTGACGAGCTCGGTCTTGAACTCGGTGTGGACACACGCGTCCGCGGCTCCTGCGGGGGCCGTGAGCGTGGCGAACGTGAAAGCACCGACGATGAATGTGATGGTCGCGAAGAATCCGAGCTTGGACATGGAGGGGGAAATCCTTGGGGTTTGCAGTGCCTGGCTTCGACGGCTGCGGCAACCGACTATTCACTCGGCGGCACCGTGCGCCATCCTTATACAGCTCGGAATCGTTTGGCAATTCCGAGTTGTGCCGCGTGGCGATTTGCCCCGTGCCGCAACCATCGTTGCCCTCTCACGCGCGAAATTGTCGGGCGGTGTCGCGCGGATCACGCGACTGATTCACCGCACCGATGGCGCAGATCGCGGTCACCCCGGTGCGGTACAGCGCGCGGACGTCAGACGTGGTGATGCCGCCGATCGCGACCATGGGACAGCCGTCCGCCGCGACGAGCGCGGCCTCGAGGCCGTCGAATCCCTGCACCGGATCGGGGTTCTCCTTGGTGGTCGTCGAGAAGATCGGGCCGAACCCCAGGTAGTCGGCGCCGGCCGCGCACGCCGCGCGCACCTGCGTGACGTTGTGGGTCGAGATCCCGATCCAGAGATCTCCCGAGATCCGGCGCGCGTCCTCGATCGGTAGATCGGTCTGGCCCAGGTGCACGCCATCGGCGTCGACCGCCAGCGCGATGTCGATCCGATCGTTGATGATCAGCGCCGCGCCGGCGTCGTCACAAACCCGGCGGGCCATCCGCGCGATCCGCAGCAACTCCGCGGTATCGCCCCGTGGGTCGCCCAGCCCCGCGCGCGGCTTGATCCGCAGCTGGAGCACGCGCGCCTCGCTCAGCAGCGCATGCGCGAGCGCTTCATCATCGCGGTCGAGCACCGCATAGAACCCCCGGATCGCGTCTCTGACGCTCATGGCACGCTCATTGGCTGACCTGTGGCACCGACTATCGCATCTGGAGCTCGATCTGTTCCAGCTCGCGCGCCTTGTCGCGCAGCGCCGCCGCGCGTTCGAATTCGAGGTTCGCCGCGGCCTGCTTCATCTCGCTGCGTAGCTTGTCGATCGCCGCGCGCAGCGAGCCGAGGTCGTCGATCTTCTTGAAGTCGATCGCCGGGACCTGCGCCGAGCGCCGGCCCTTCTGGGGCAGGGGCTCGGCGATCTGCATCTCCATGATCGCCCGGCTCGCCGACTTCGGCACGATCCCGTGCTCGACGTTGAACGCCTGCTGCACCGCCCGCCGACGATTGGTCTCGCTCAGCGCGAGCTTGATCGACTCGGTCTCCTTGTCGGCGTAAAGCAGCACCTTGCCCTTGAGGTTGCGCGCCGCGCGGCCGATCGTCTGGATCAGCGAGCGCTCGCTGCGCAGGAAGCCCTCCTTGTCGGCGTCGAGAATCCCGACCAGCGACACCTCGGGGATATCGAGACCCTCGCGCAACAGGTTGATGCCGACCAGCACGTCGAACTCGCCGCGCCGTAGATCGCGGATGATCTGGATGCGCTCCAGGGTGTCGACGTCGGAATGCAGGTAGCGCACCCGCACGCCGATCTCGCGGTAGTACTCGGTGAGGTCCTCGGCCATCCGCTTGGTCAGCGTCGTGACCAGCACCCGATCGCCCGCTGCCACCCGCTCGCGGATCTCCGCGAGCAGATCATCGACCTGATGCGCGACCGGGCGGACCAAAACCTCGGGGTCCAAAAGGCCCGTCGGCCGAATGATCTGCTCGACGACTACGCCCTTGGCCTGCGCGAGCTCCCACTCCGCCGGCGTCGCCGACACGTAGATCGTCTGGCGCGCGCGCTGGCGCCACTCGTCGAACCGCAGCGGTCGGTTGTCCAGCGCGCTCGGCATCCGGAACCCGAACTCCACCAGCGTCTCCTTGCGCGATCGGTCGCCGTTGTACATCGCGCCGATCTGCGGGACGGTCTGGTGCGACTCGTCGATGATGAGCAGATAGTCATCGTCGAAGTAGTCCATCAGGGTCGGCGGTGGGTCGCCCGGAGATCGCCCGGTCAGGTGGCGGGAGTAGTTCTCGATCCCCGAGCAGAACCCCATCTGCTCGATCGACTCGAGATCGTACATCGTGCGCTGCTCGAGCCGCTGGCGCTCGAGCAGCTTGCCCTGCTGCGATAGCACCTCGAGCTGCTGCTTGAGCTCCTCGCGGATGGTCTGCACCGCGCGCCGCATCGTGTCGTCCGGCGTCGCGTAGTGCGAGGCCGCGAACACCACCGCGCGCTCGAGCTTGCGCTTCACGCCGCCGCGCAGCGGATCGATCTCGTTGATCGCCTCGACCTGATCGCCCCACCACTCGATGCGGAGCGCGGTGTCGGCCTCGTACGCCGGAAACACCTCGACGGTGTCACCGCGAACCCGGAACGTCCCGCGGTGAAAGTCGATGTCGTTGCGCTCGTACTGCAGCTCGACCAGCCGGCGCAGCACGCTGTCGCGATCGATCGCCGTGCCGACGTCGATCTCGGCGGTCATCGTGGCGTAGGTCTCGCGAGCGCCGATGCCGTAGATGCACGACACCGAGGCGACGATGATGACATCGCGGCGCGACAGCAGCGCGAACGTTGCCGCGTGCCGCATCCGATCGATCTCCTCGTTGACGATCGAGTCCTTCTCGATGAACGTGTCGGTCGTCGGGACGTACGCCTCGGGCTGGTAGTAGTCGTAGTAGCTGACGAAGTAGTGCACCGCCGCCGCGGGAAACAGCTCCTTGAACTCGCCGTAGAGCTGCGCCGCCAGGATCTTGTTGTGCGCGATGATCAGCGTCGGTCGATCGACCGCGGCGATCACGTTCGCGATCGAGAACGTCTTGCCGGAGCCCGTGATGCCCAGCAACACCTGGGCCTCGTCGCCGCGGACCAGGCCGTCCACCAGCTCGCTGATCGCCCGCGGCTGGTCGCCGGCCGGTTGATACGGCGACACGAGCTTGAACCCGGCGTTGCCGCGCGCGGTCGGAGATGGAAGCGCCGGCGGTGGTGCTGCCGGCTCCACCGCGCGCTTCGCCTTCTTGCGATAGCTCGTCGCCACGGCCGGCATCTTAGCCCGGATCGCGGTCACGGCGAGCCTGTCCGTAAGGCGTTGGTCATGTGATTCGTCCTTTCATGCTGGACGTTGGATCGGTCCCATGACAGCCTTCTGTCAGGTTTCATGCGGAAGAAATCGAGGATGTTCGCGATCGCCGAAGCGCTGCGGGCCCGCCGTACCGGGGTGACCGCCCAGGAGCTGGCCGATCGGTTCGGCGTGACGCTGCGGACGATTTACCGCGACCTCGAGGCGCTGCAGGACGCGGGCATGCCGATCCGTGCCGATCGCGGACGCGGCGGTGGCTACGCGCTCGACAAGACGTACCAGCTGCCGCCGGTCAACTTCACCGCGCGCGAGGCCGCGCTGCTGGTGGCCCTCGCACGCCTCGCAACCGAGCAGCGGTTGATCCCGTTCCCCGCGGCGATCGAACGCGCCGCCGACAAGGTCAAGGCTGCGCTCTCGACGTCGGCGCAGCGCGAGCTGCTCCAGCTGGTCAGCGAGCTCCAGCTGGTCGGCGTGCCGGCGCTGCCGGTGCCGCTCACGATCCAGACGGCCGTCGAGACCGCGTGGTTCGAGTCGCGCGCGCTGCGCATCGTCTACTCGAAGACCAACGGCCACGCCAGCCCACGGCTGGTGCGGATCCGGAACCTCGTGTTCGATCGCGCCGTGACGCTGCTCAACTGCGTCGATCTGGAGACCGGCAACGATCGTCAGTTCCGGCTCGATCGCGTGATGCAGGCCCAGGTGATGGACTCGATGCCGAGCTAGCTACGCTGGCGCGCGCGACCGCGACCCGGGAGACCTACGGCGCCGGGCGACCGGCGGACGAGCGCGCGACTCGCGAGCTTGCGCGGTCGGCCGCTTGTTCTCAGCGACCCCTCTCAGCGACCCCTCTCAGCGACCCCTCTCAGCGACCGGTGATCACCGCCGGTGATAGCGGATCCGCCAGATCGGCAGGCCGGTCTCCTCGGCGTTCTGCTCGCGCCACGACCGCACGCCATACGGGTTGCCGCCGCGCCAGAACGTCCAGTCACCGCCCGCGTTGACGAACCGGTCGTCGCGCTCGAACGTCGACATCGCATCGAGCGCGATGTCCCACACGTCGCTCTGCATGAACACGTCCGCACCCGGGCGCGCGACGGTCGCGATGCCGTCGGCCAGCGCCTCGTCGACCATGCGGCGGTCACGATGCCGGCGCTTGAACCACGGATCCGGGAAGTTGATGTAGACCCGCTCGACCGAGCTGGTGGGGAAGATCTCGGCCATGTGGAGCTGCGCCTGGCAGAACACCGCGTGCACCGGCACCCCGGTCGCCCGGGCGCGCCGATTGACCTGGCGGACCAGGTCTTCGCGGATCTCGAGGCCGACGTAGTTGCGCGACGGGTCGCGCGCCGCGCGCTCGAACAAGAACTGGGCGTCGGCGCAGCCGATCTCGAGCTCGATCGCCCGCCCATCGATCACCGGCCGCTCGCCGCGGAACCGCGCGAAGTGCAGCTGGTTCGGGTTGACGTGCTGCCGGATCCGCATCGCCTGCTGCTTACCTCAAGTCGCGCCGGTTCGGCGCGACTCGGTCAACCGAAACGCGCCCTGGTCAACCGAAGCGTGCGTCGAGGGCGAGATAGCCGAACTGGCGCACGTTGAGCGGCGAGTCCAGGCGCTCGAGCTCGCCGCGATCGACCCACCGCCACGCCCCGAACTCGTCGTTCGGGGTGACCTCCGCGCCGTCGGCGACCTCGGTCACGAACACGAAGTTCAGGTGCTGGCCCTTGCTGCCCGCTGGATGCTCTTCGTATCCGAGCAGGCCCGCTGGCACCCCGTCGAGCGCATCCACCAGCGCGCGAAACCGACCCGCGAGCCCGGTCTCTTCTCGCAGCTCACGGTGCGCTGCCTCGAGCGGCGTCTCGCCCGCCTCGAGCTCCCCGCCGATCGGCAACCACGTGCGCAGCCTGCGGTGCTCGATGACCAGCACGCGGTCGCCACGCCGCGCATACACCGCCACCGAGAACGCGCGGCGCGGCGCCGCGGCGGTCACGGCAGCACCTCGAACGCCAGCGCGTTGGACGTACGCTCATCAACGGTGGCGATCAACGAGGTGACGCCGATCGGCGCCGCCTCCGGCACCACGATCTGGGCGGCGGTGTCCGAATAACTCAGCACGACCGCGCGGACCATCGGCGACTCGAGCCCGAGCTGGATCTCGCCTGCCGCGGTCGCGCAGTCGCCGCTCGTGCCGCACAGCCGGCGCCCGGTGAGCGTGATCGTCGCGTTGCGCCGTGCCGACGCCGGGGTCGCAGCCTCGAGCCGCGGGCCCCCGTCATCGGTGCACGCCGTCATGGCCGCCAGCCCTAGCCCCATCGCAAGGACCGGCGTCACGATGCCGCGATCTCCGGCCCGGCGCCGATCACGTCGGCACCTTCTCCCAGTCCGCGAGGAACTTGGTGAGCCCGAGGTCGGTGAGCGGGTGCTTGGCGAGCTGGAGCAGGACGCTGAGCGGACAGGTCGCCACGTGCGCCCCCAGCATCGCGGCCTCGTGGACGTGCATCGGGTGGCGCACCGAGGCGACCAGCACCTCGGTCTCGAACGCGTAGTTGTCGTAGATCTGGAGGATCTCGCTGATCAGCTGCATGCCGTTGGTCGACACATCGTCCAGCCTGCCGACAAACGGCGAGATGTAGGTCGCACCCGCCTTGGCCGCGAGCAGCGCCTGGGTGGCCGAAAAGCACAGCGTGACGTTGGTCTTGATGCCCTCGGCGGTGCAGGTCCGGACCGCCTTCATCCCCTCGGCAAGCATCGGGATCTTGACCACGATGTTCTTGCGCAGCCCGGCGTAGTCCCGCGCCTCGCGCATCATGTCCTCGTACTTCGTCCCCACCACCTCGGCTGAGACCGGACCGTCCACGGCATCGCAGATCTCGAGCAGGACGTCCTTGAACTTGCGGCCGGTCTTGGCGACCAGCGACGGGTTCGTCGTGACGCCATCGACGAGCCCCATGGCCGCGGCCTCGCGAATTTCCTTGATATCGGCTGTATCGATGAAGAACTTCATGGCAAGCCTCCGTTGCACCATAGCCGACGAGGACGTAGCTTGCGCCGGCGCGCGCACTCTACGAGCCGCGCCTGACTGTTTCAACCATGCCCCCTGTCCGGATCGGTACTGTCGACATTCCCGAACGCATCGAGCGCTCGCGCTACTTTGCGGAGCTGCCTTACCTCGAACTATCCGCCCTGTTTTCCGGCCCCTTGAAGGCCGGCCTCCTCGCGAAGTGGCAGGAAGCCGCGCCCGCTGGCGCGCTCGGGCTCATCGCACCCTGGGTGCTCACGCAGCGCAAGCCGCCCAAGTCCGATCGGCTGTGGCACCACGACGCGACGGTCGGCGACTTTCGCGATAGCGCGCACGGCCGCTCGGCCCTGGTGGCATTTCGCGAGGCGGTGGCCGCCGTGGCCGCGAGTCATGCGGTGTTTCCGTCGCCCGCGCTGTTTGCGCCGTCCACCGCGAATCGCGAGCAACTCAAGCGGTTTTTTGGCGACGTAGCGACGGAAGAGACCGTCGGAGCGCCTCGGGTCTGGATCCCCGATGGCCTGTGGGAGCCACGGAGCGCGGTTCGGTTCGCCACCGAGATCGGCGTGACCTGCGCGATCGATCCGCTGGTCTACGACCCGAGCTCGCCCGCCGAAGTCTATGAGGACCTCGAGGCGACATCGCTGTATTTCCGGGTCGTTGGGCTCGGCCGAAGCGGCCCAATCCGGAGTGAGAAGCTCGAAGACCTCGCGGCGCTCGTCGAACACTATGAGAGTATCGACCTGACCGTGGCTTTTGCGTCTCCGGCACGCTGGCCGGACGCGCGTAACTTCAAGAAGCTGCTGGAAGGTACTGCGGATTGACGCTCTGCGTCGTCGCTGTCTGCAGCCTCAAAACACGAAGGTCGCGAGCGGGACGGGAAGCTCGCCGGCTTTTTTCGGAAGCTCTGGGCTAACTCGCGCCGAAGAAACCGGGGTCCGAGCGCGCTCGACCATCTGCAGGATGGGCTCGGAACGGCGAGTGGCTACCGCCACCGTCTTCTTCGTGCGACCGCCACTACCCTTTCGCGCCGCCGGGCGCGAGGTCATCACCTTGGAGCGCATGCGAACTTCCCCCGAAGATCTGTTCTGTTACAACTCTACGGACCTGATGAATCGACTGTCAATGTAGGCATTCTGATTCCTTTACTTCCGGTGGGGGGCGCCGTATAACGGCGCGCGCTTTTCCTGGAGTTACGGAGATTTATGGACGCCAAGGGTGGTATCGAGCTAACGCTGTCGCAAGGTGCCCCGCTCGAGGCACAGGTGGATCTCCTCGCATTTGTGACCTTCGGCGAGCCAACCAAGGACTCGTTCTTCAAATCCGTCGATTCGGCCCTGGGCGGGGTGCTCGCCGATATCGCTCGATCGGAATCGTTCGAGGGCAAGACCGGACAGTCGATCGTGGTTCACACCCACGGCCGGATTCCGGCGAAGCGGATTCTCGTGGTCGGCGGTGGCTCGAAGACCGAATTTGCGAATCCACATATCCGCGACGTGGCCGCCACCGTCGCGCAAGCGGCCAACAAAGGCGGCGCCAGCACGGTGGGCTTTCTGTTGCCAAGCTTCGGCGCCAACCGCGAGGCGCTGCTCGTTCAGCTCTCCGCCGAAGGTGTCCGGCTGGGCACCTACAAATTCGGACGCTACTTCACCGGCGAAGACCACAAGCGGCCGCCTTCGCTCAAGAGCTTCGGCATCTTCATCGACGCCAAGGGCAAGAAGCCCAACGCCACGCAGGCAAAGGCGTTTGCGTCGGCCATCGTGCGAGGCACGCAGATCGCCGAGGCGGTCAATCACGCGCGCGACCTGATCAACGAGCCGGCAGCCGCGATCACGCCGATCGCGCTGGCCGCCGACGCGCTGGCGATCGCGAAGAAGCACAGAGGTTCCGTCACGGTCACCGTGCTCGACGGCAAGAAGTGCGAGGAGCTCGGCATGGGGATGTTCCTCGCCGTCGGTCGAGGCTCGGATCAGGAGCCGCGCTTCATCCACATGACGTACAAGCCGGCGAAGAAGCCCAAGAAGAAGGTCTGCTTCATCGGCAAGGGCATCACCTTCGATTCCGGTGGCTATTCGCTCAAGCCGTCGCAGGCGATGGAAGACATGAAGGTGGATATGTCCGGCGCCGCCGCGGTGATCTCCGCGATGGACGCGATCGCGACGCTCGGCTCGGAGTACGAAGTCCACGCAGTCGCCGCATGCTGCGAAAATCTAGTATCCGGCCGTGCGTACAAACTCGGCGATGTCCTGGTCTCGATGGATGGCACCACGGTCGAGATCAACAACACCGATGCGGAAGGCCGGTTGACGCTCGGTGACGCGATCACGTATGCGCGCACGAAGATCCAGCCCGACGAGATGTTCGACTTCGCGACGCTGACCGGCGCCTGCATGGTCGCGCTCGGCCCGTATACCGCCGGCGTCATGTCGGATCACGAGGGCCTGATCCGCAGCTGGATGGCGGTCGCGGAGCGTACGGGCGAGGATATGTGGCGGCTGCCGCTGACGTCCCGACTGCGCGAGCAGCTCAAGAGCCCGATCGCAGACATGCGCAACACCGGTGACCGGTTCGGCGGCGCGATCACCGCGGGCCTCTTCCTCAAGACGTTTGCCAAGGACACCCCGTGGGTCCACGTCGACATCGCGGGGCCGGCCTCGTTGTCGACCACGCGACCATCGCAGCCCAAGGGGGGAACCGGGTTCGCGGTCTCGACCATCGTCGAGTACGCGACCCGATCGTGAGGCGCGGGTGCCTCGCTACGGATGTTTTCGAGGCTCGTTTTGCAAGTGATCTCGGTCTGTTAACTGACACCTCGGTTTGACAAACCGAGGTGTCACGGGTACAGTACAACCGTTGGAGCCCCAGACTTGAAGCAGCAATTCGCAGTTGGCGACAAGGCCGTCTATCCAGTCCACGGGGTGGCAGAGGTGACGGCGGTCGAACAGCGCGACATCGGCGGCAACAAGACCGACGTCTACATTCTGAAGGTGCTCGATACGGGCCTCAAGATCATGGTGCCCACGAGCAACGCCGTCTCGGTGGGTCTGCGCGACCTCATCACCTCCAAGCAGGTGAAGGAGGTGTACTCGATCCTCAAGTCACGCGACATTCCGCGCGATACCCAGACGTGGAACCGCCGTTACCGCGAGTACATGGAGAAGATCAAGACCGGCAGCGTGTTCGAGATCGCCGAGGTGCTGCGCGACCTGAGCGTGCTGCGGCTGACCAAGGAGCTGTCATTCGGCGAGCGCAAGATGCTCGACACCGCCCGCGGCCTCTTGCTCAAGGAGCTCGCGATCGCCAAGGGCGTCGGCGAAGACAAGATCACGCTCGACCTCGAAGCGATCTTTGCGCCCGCTGCCGCCTGAGTCTTCGCCTCCCTGAGCCGGCGAAGACAAGATCACGCTCGACCTCGAGGCGATCTTTGCGCCCGCTGCCGCCTGAGTCTTCTCCCCGAGTCGGCGAGGACAAGATCACGCTCGACCTCGAGGCGATCTTTGCGCCCGCTGCCGCCTGAGTCTTCTCCCCGAGTCGGCGAGGACAAGATCACGCTCGACCTCGAGGCGACCTTTGCACCCGCAGCGGCACCTCCTCGAGCCGGCTAGCGGTCCGGGCACAGCTAGCCGCGCCGTCAGCGAGGCGGCCCTAGGTGGAGATCCGCCGAACCTAGGGGCCCCGTGATCAGTAGCGAAGAAACGCCGAGCCCCATGTCAGGCCCGCGCCGAACGCCACGAGACAGACCAGGTTGCCCGGCTTGATCTTGCCCAGCTCGATCGCCTCGTGCATGCAGATCGGAATCGTCGCGGCCGTGGTGTTGCCGTACTTCTGAATGTTGTTGTGCATCTTCTCGGGCGGAAGTCCGATCAGCTGCGCCACCATCTGGTTGATCCGTAGATTGGCCTGGTGGGGAATCACCATGTCGATATCGCTGAGCTGGAGCCCGTTGGTGACCATGCCCTCCATGATCGCCGCCGGCATCTTCGTGACGGCATGCTTGAACACGCGCTTGCCGTTCATGACCGGGTAGTGCTTGCCCTCCGCCATGGCGGCTTCGGTGATCCGTGGATGGCGGGCGCTCGCCGGGTACTCAGTCCACAGGATCTCCGCCTCGCTGCCATCTGCGTGGATATGCGTCGACAGGATCAGGTGCGCGTCGTCGCTGGCGCGGCCGATCACGACCGCCCCGGCTCCGTCGCCGAACAGGACCGTCACGTCGCGCCCCTTCGTCGAGATGTCGAGGCCCGTCGAGTGGACCTCGGAACCGATCAGCAGGATGTTCTTGAAGCCGCCGCTGCGGATGTAGGCATCTGCGATCGACAGTCCGTAGATGAACCCGGTGCACTGCTGCCGGATGTCGAGGCACGGAATGTCTTTGAGCCCGAGCGCACGCTGGACGAACACGCCCGTGCCAGGAAAATTGAAGTCCGGTGACAGCGTGGCGTAAATGATGAGATCGATATCCCGGGGCTGAAGCCCGGCACGCTCGATCGCCTGGAGACTCGCCGCGGCCGCGAGCGTGGCACCGGTCTCGCCCTCGGACACCCAGTGCCGCTGGTGGATGCCGGTCCGCTCGATGATCCACTCGTTCGACGTCTCCATCATCGTGGCGAGCTCGTCGTTGGTGACGATGCGCGACGGGACGCTCATCCCGATCCCCAGCAGACGGCTGCGATGAGTCATGCACCTGGCTACCACGGCGCGCCACGCGCGATCGAGTCATCGCGCGCAGTCACGGGCGTGGCGGTGGCGCCGCAGGTGACGCGTCGAGTCACCTGCGCGCGGTCTATTCGCCCGAGACATCGGAATCGTCGGAGGACGCGCGTATCGTGGCGACATGAACTTGCTGCTGGTCCGTCACGGCGAGACGCCGTGGAATCGCGAGGGTCGATATCAGGGCCGTACCGACACCGAGCTAACGCCAGAGGGCGAAGCGCAGGCGAACCGGTTGGGCCTACGGCTCGCGGGGCTGCCGATCGCCGTCGCGCTGACCTCGCCGCTCACGCGGACCCGCCGGACTGCGGCGGCGATCCTCGGCGATCGGTCGGTCGTCCTCGAGCCGGAGGACGGCTTGATCGAGATCTCACACGGCGCATGGGAAGGCCAGCTCGCCAGCGACATCGAGATCTCGCATGCCGAGATGTTCGGGACGTGGCGCGCCCGGCCCGATCGCCACGTCCCCGCGGGTCCCGGCGCCGAGACCCTGGGCGACGTCGAGGATCGAGCCTGGCCCGTGCTGGTCCGGACCTGTGCACGGCTCGCGGCCAACGAGACCGCGGTGATCGTCGCGCACGATGCCGTCAACCGCGTGCTGCTATGCCGCGTGCTCGGCCTCCCGCTGACCAGGGTGTGGACATTTCGCCAGGCACCCGCGGCGCTCAACATCCTGTCGGGCTCGTCGATCGCCGATCTACAGATCGTGCGTCTCAACGACGCCGAGCACGTCGGGCCGCTCCTGCAGGAGTCCAGGCACCGCGCGATCTGAACCGCGGCGTGGGCGCTCGGACGCTAGACGTCGAGGTTCCGCACGTTGAGCGCGTTCTCTTCGATGAACTCGCGGCGCGGCTCGACGAGATCGCCCATCAGCTTGGTGAAGATCGCGTCCGCCGCCTCCATCTCCTCGACCTTGACCCGCAGCAGATTACGCTTCGTGGGATCCATCGTCGTCTCCCACAGCTGCTCGGCGTTCATCTCGCCCAGACCCTTGTAGCGCTGGATCTGCAGGCCCTTGCGTCCGAGGTCTTCGATCACCGTCGCGATCTCGTCCCAGTTCCCGATCGCGCGCGGCTCATCCTTGTCGTGCTGCAGACTGATCGGCTCGGTCAGCGCGGCCTGGAGCTCGGCGCTCAACCGGCGGAGCGCGTCGAACTCCGCCGATCGCACGATATCGGAGTTGATCACCGTCGCGCGGCGGATCCCGTGCACGCCGGCCGGGAACTTGAGCTCCCAGGTGCCATGCTCGAGATCCTGCGTGTAGCTCGGCGTCGCTTGCCCGAGCTCGCCATGGCGTTTGGTCACGTGCCCCATCACCTCAGCGGCGGTGCGTTCGAGCTTCTCGCGATCCTTGAGATCGTCCTCGGACAGCCCGCACTCGGCGAACTGCGCGGTGATCCGGCCGTCGCCACGCTTGCCGAGCTGATCGCGCAGCCGGCGCGCATGGCCGATCTGCTTGACCAGCGCCGATAGCTCCACGTTCTCCAGGGGCGCCGAGGTTCCACGGTGAAGGACGGTCTCGCGGCACACGCTATCGAGCAGGTAATCCTCGAGCGCGCCCTCGTTCTTGAGGTACAGCTCGGTCTTGCCCTTCTTGATCTTGTAGAGCGGCGGCTGCGCGATGTAGACGTGCCCGTTCTCGAACAGCTCGTTGAAGTGCCGGAAGAAGAACGTCAGCAGCAGCGTTCGAATGTGGCTACCGTCGACATCTGCGTCGGTGTTGCACGCCGCGATCCCGCCGAAGCCGGCGATGAAGTTCTCGTCATCGGCGACCGAGAAGTCATAGACGTGCCCGTTGCTCGCCGCGACCTCGGCCACATCGGTGATCGCGATCGACATCAGGTCACCGTCGATCAGCTCATAGTGCTTCGCAGATGCCGGCTCGTCGTTTCGCGCGGCGCCCCAGGCCGACGTACCCGGTAACCCCTGCCAGACTGCGCGGAGCCGGGCACGATCGTCGGATGCGGCGACCGCGATCGTCCAGCGCTCGCCGCTGCAGCTCGTCATTCCGACGACGCCGAACGACCCGAGCAGATATTGCAGCCCGCTTGCGAGGGAACGCGACCGGGTGGTGAACACGAGCTGCGGCACCGCCGGTTCGATCGCGCCGCTGGCCTCGAGCATTCCTCGGAGGAACGCCACCCGGAGATCCTCCGAGACCCCCCAGACCAGATCGGGAATTCGCCGATCGGCCGTCGGGCCCTCGGGGCTGCCGAACAGGGCGAGCCACGCGTCCGTCGCGACCCGATGAGCGAGCTGAACCTCACGATGCGCCGGTGCCAGCTCGCAAGCCTGTGGCGGCAAGCCAAATGCGGCGGCAAGCCTCGCTGCGACCGCGCCGAGCGACGCCGGGTCCTGGCGCTCGGTGGAGCGTGGCGGCAACGCATGGTCGGCGCCATCGATGTGGTCACGCCCTTCGCGCGCGAGAAACGTCAGGTGGATCCCGCCCTGGGGTGCACAGGAACCGGCGACAGCGTAGGCGCCGAGCAGCCACATCAGGTCCGGTGTCACGTCGAGGTAGCGCGAGATGCCCGACTTACCGTCGTGCTCGTGCGACAGCTCCAGGTCCGTGCGACTGGCGAACCAATCGAGATCCTCGCGATCGAGAGCGTCCAGCCGAACCACGTCGCGGACCAGCGGGGCCAGGGGGCTACCGCCGCTGCCGTACAGGCGCTCGAGCCGGCTCGGTCCCAGCTGAACCAGCGGCATCACGGTGGCCGGATCCAGCTCGATTGCCAGCAGGTAGGCCTGGAGTTGCATCGGCGTCGGCCGTGAGGTACCGGCCTCCCACGCCACAAACGTACCCGGCTGGCGGATGTCGAGCAGCTGGCAGAGCTGGCCACTCGAGACCCTTGCCGTGCGTCGCTTCGCCGCGAGCTCGCGGCGTACGGCGTCCGAGAGATCGACGCGAGGTGCCGCCCAGTGAGGCTCGCCATGCGTCGACACGACATCCGCACGCGCGACCTTCGCCGCGAACCAGGCTGCGACCGCAGGCCCGCGAAGCCACAGACCGCGGTTGATCGCGGTCCTTGCATGCAGCTCGCGCAGCAGATCGATTCGCTCGAGCGTCTCGCTCGGCAGGCGGAGCTGCCGCGGCGCGACCACACGATCTCCTGGGCGCAGGTCGGCGCCGCGCTTGCGGCGAACCTCGCCGTCCTCATGCACGAACACGCTGTGACTGGCGGTGACTCGCAACGAGCGTCCGGTGGTGGTGGTCACCTCGTACAGCGCCTCGTCGAGCGGGTGCCGGATCATCCCGTTGATCGGGCGGAACCGAACGCGGTGATCATCGACCCCGAAGCACAGCACCTCGCCGAGATCCTCGCTCGCGGGACCACGAACCCGCCGCGTCACGCCATGCGCGTCCGCCGCGAGGCCCTCGAGCGCGCGGTCGATCACCTCGCCGATCTTACGCAGCGCCGTCACACCCCGGGTGCGCACGAACACGTGCTCCTCGGCGTCGACGCTCATGATGATGATCTTGTGATAGCGCAGCTTCTCGATGTTCTTGTCGTCGCCGACACCCGTCCCGAGTGCCGTGATCAGCGTCGTCAGCTCTTGCGACGACAGCATGCGATCGAAGCGAACTTTTTCGACGTTCAGAATCTTGCCGCGCAGCGGCAGGATCGCCTGAAACTGGCGGCTGCGGCCTTGCTTCGCCGACCCGCCGGCGCTCTCACCCTCGACGATGAAAATCTCGCTCTTCGTCGGGTCGCGCTCCTGACAGTCGGCGAGCTTGCCGGGCAGCGACGTGAGCTCGAGCGCACCCTTGCGCTGCACCATCTCGCGGGCCTTGCGCGCAGCTTCGCGCGCGCGCGACGCGACCACCGCCTTGTTGATGATGTTGCGGGCTTCCTTGGGGTGATGCTCGAGGTACTGCCCGAGCTTGTCGGCGACCACCGACGAGACGGCCGTGGCGACCTCCGACGAGACCAGCTTGTCCTTGGCCTGGTTCGAGTACTTCGGGTCGCCGACCTTGACGGACACGACCGCGGACAAGCCCTCGCGCAGGTCCTCGCCGGATAGCCCGCCCTTGGCTTCCTTGAGTAGCTTGTACTCGTTCGCGTAGTTGTTCACCGTTCGCGTCAAGGCCTGACGAAACCCGGTGAGATGCGTGCCGCCATCGCGGTTCTTGATCGTGTTCGTGAAGCAGGTCACGAGCTCGGAGTAGCCGTCGTTCCACTGCATCGCGATGTCGACGGTGCACTCGGTGGCCTCGCCGGCGCCGCCGCCCACCGTGCCAGAGAACGCGATGACATCGGAGACCGCGGTCTTGTTCGCGTTGAGGTCGGCGACGTAGGTCGCGATGCCCCCCTCGAACTTGAACAGCTGCTTGCGATCGGTGCGCTCGTCGACGATGTCGATCTCGAGGCCGCTGTTGAGATAGGCGAGCTCGCGCAGCTTGGTAGCCAGCTGATCGAAGCTGAACTCGAGGATGTTCTTGAAGATGTCCGGATCGGGATGGAACGTGATCTTGGTGCCGTGGCGCTCGCCGGAGTCGGTGAACCCGGTCTGCTTGAGCTCGGTCATCGGGATCCCGCGGGAGTACTCCTGGTAGTACACCTTGCCGTTGCGTCGGATCTCGAGCTTCAGCCAGTCGCTGAGCGCGTTGACTGCCGATACACCGACGCCGTGGAGCCCGCCGGAGACCTTGTAGCCCTTGCCGCCGAACTTGCCGCCGGCGTGCAGCACGGTCATCACGACCTCGGCGGCGGGGCGTCCCTCTCCGGCCATGACGTCCACCGGGATCCCGCGGCCGTTATCCTCGATGGTGACCGAGTTGTCGAAGTGGATCACCACGTCGATCCGGTTGCAGTGCCCGGCGAGGTGCTCGTCAACCGAGTTATCGACGACCTCGTGCACGAGGTGGTGCAGCCCGCTGCCGTCATCGGTGTCGCCGATGTACATGCCCGGACGCTTACGTACGCCCTCGAGCCCCTTCAGTACGCCGATCGATCCGGCATCGTAATCGGACTCCGAAGTCTGCGAACCTACTGTGGGATCTGCCATCTGACGGCGCCTTACAAACGCGGAGCTGTTAGGTACCACAACCCCTCCTCGTCGGAAAGCTTGCGGGCACCCTTTCGAGCGGTGCTAGCCGTTAAAATGATTCAAGAATCTCCCCCGACGCGATCCGGTAGTCCGCGCGGTCGCGGCGCAGCAAGACATGGCTCGGATGCGTGGTCGTGATGAAGCACTGGCCGGCGAGGTTGGCCAGGTGCTCGAACAGGAATTCGTTGCGCTGCGGATCGAGCTCGCTCGAGACATCGTCGAGCAGCAAGATCGGCGGATCGCCGTGCGCGTGGCCCAAGACCTGGAGCTCGGCGGTTTTCCACGCGAGCATGATCGCCCGAAGCTGGCCCTGAGAAGCATAGGTGCCCGCTTCGTGGCCCTCGAGCTCGAACAGGACATCGTCGCGATGCGGGCCCACCTGCGTCGCGCTGGTGGCGAGATCCTTGGCACGGCTAGCGACCAGCTTGGCCACGATCTCGTCGGCGCTGGTCGCGTCCGATCGGACCACGTAGCGCGCGGACACCGCGCGCCCGGTCCTCGTGATCGCCGCAAACGCCGCCGTGAGCTCGCCGCGGATCACCTCCAGGAAGCCCTGGCGCGCCGCGATCACGCGTGCGCCCACCTCTGCAAGCTGGAGGTCGTAGACCGCCAGCATGCCCTCCGCCGTTCGGCGGTCGAGCGCCCGATCGCTGACCTGGCGCAGCACGGCGTTGCGGGTCTTGAGCACCCGCTCGTAGTCCTGGGCGGTGGCCAGATAGTCTGGCCGCAGGTTGAAGACGCCGCGATCGATAAACCGCCTGCGGTCGCCCGGTGACGCGCGCGGCAATGCGAGGTCTTCGGGGGTGAACACGACGACGTTGAACCCGCCGAAGTAGCGGGCGAGCGGGCGCATCGCCTTGCCGTCGAGCGTGACCTTGCGTGAGCCTTGCGCGAGCTCGACTTCGTAGAGCCGGACGAGGTCGTCCTTGACGACCCGGGCGCCGAGCCGGGCGCGGTCACCGCCGAACGCGACGAGATCCGACAGCTTGGCGGTGCGGAACGAGCGCAGCGTCGCGATGACGAAGATCGCCTCGAGCAAGTTCGTCTTGCCCTGGCCATTATCGCCCGAGAACACGTTGAACCGCTCGCGGGGCACGAGCGACACCGGGCGTAGGTTGCGCACGCTGTCGGCGACCAGCGCCTGGATCCGCAGTCAGCCCTCCGGGTGTCGACGCGTGATCGATCGCGGGAACCAGACCACTAGATCCTCATCGGCATGACGACGCCGAGGTAATCATCGCCGATGAGCGGGCGGATCAAGCCCGGATCGAGCTCTCCGCCGAGGGCGATCGTGATCTGATCGCTCGACATCTGGGTCAACAGCTCGACGACGTACTTGGGGTTGAAGCCGATCGCGATCGGTTCGGAGTTGAACTCGGCCTCGAGCTCTTCGCGCACCTCCCCGAGGTCCGGGTTGTCGCTGGTGATCGTGATGCCGTCCTTGGTCGCGGCGACCTTGACACCCCGGGTCTCCGACGACATCAGCTGCGCGCGCCGCAGCGCATCGATGAAGCGCAGGCGATCGACCGTGATGATCTTCTTGTGGTCCTTGGGGATGACCTGGTCGTACGGCGGGAACTGCGCGTCGATGAGCTTCACCGCGAGCGCGATGTCGTCCTGGACGAGGAACAGGTGCGGGGTCTTGACCGCGAGCTTGCACGAGGGGCCTTGCTCGAGGACCTTCTTGATCTCGAGCAGGCCCTTTTTCGGGATGATCACGCCCGCGGATAGCTTGGGCCCGTTGGCGATGGTTCGCTCGACTTTGCTGAGGCGATGGCCGTCGGTCGAGACCATGCGGCTCTTGGAGCCGTCGCTTTCGAAGAACACGCCGTTGAGGTGAAACCGGGTCTCGTCGTTGGACACCGAGAACAACGTGCGCTCGATCATCTCGCGGAGCACCGCGGTCTCGAGGGTCGTGTAGGTCGCCTCTCGGTGGTCGGGAACCTTGGGAAAATCGCGGTCCGGCATGCCGACGATGCGATACGAGACCTTTCCGCTCTTGATCTCGGCCCAGTGGTTATCGGCCTTCTTGAGCGTGACCTCATCGCCGGGCGAGTTCGCGATGAGCTCGTAAAGATTCTTGGCTCCGAGCGTGATGCCGCCTTCGCTCGCGTTGGTGCTCTTGAGCTCCGCGGTGAGCGAGACGTTCAGGTCGGTCGCCGCCACGAGCAGCTGATTCTTGCCCTGGGTGCGCAGCAGCACGTTCGCGAGCATGGGCATCGTGCTCTTGCGATCGGCGATGCCTTGCGCAAGGCGCAGCCCGCGAAGGAACTCGGTCTTTGCGATGCGAAACTCCATGGTGTGCCTCGACCTTCGTGCGTCTCTTGATCTGTAAGAAGAATAAGATCTTTTTAGAAGTAGTAAGAAATAGGTGCTGTGAGTTGTGTGGATAGCTCGACAACGCGGCGATACGGCTACTGAATACCAGAGCGGGCTGACAGGGAAAGGTGGGGGTGCAGCGGTGGACGGCATGCCGGGAAGGTGTGGACAACTCGGAGGTCGGAGGCTGTCCACCGATCATCCACAGCCGGGACCACAGCTGGGATCACAGGTCCGGTCATCGCAGGATCATCGATTCGATCGCGTGGATCTCGGATCGGAGCGACGCGTCGTCCTTGACACGACCGATGATCTTCTGGACCGCCGAGATCACCGTGGTGTGGTGCTTGCCGCCGAACGCGCGGGCGAGGTCGGGGTAGGAATCCTTGGTGTGGTGGCGCGAGATGTACATCGCGACCGCGCGCGGCGTGGCGACCGATTTGTGGCGCCGCTCGGACTTGATATCGCTCGGTTTGAGGCCGTAGTAGCTCGCCACGGCCTTGATCACCCCGTCGACGGTGATGATCTCTCGGGGGCGAGTGATCGCCGCTCCGAGGGTCTCCTGCGCGAATTCGAGGTCGATGCGCTTCTTGGACAACGAGGCGTACGCGGCTAGCCGGATCAGCGCTCCCTCCAGCTCGCGGACGTTCGACTTGATCGAGGACGCGATGTAGAGCGCGACGTCGTCGGGCAGGTGCACCGCTTCGACCGCGGCTTTCTTGCGGAGAATCGCGATGCGGACCTCGAGCTCTGGGGGCTCGATATCGGCGAGCAGCCCCCACGCGAAGCGGGTCCGTAGCCGGTCGGCGATGTCGGAGATCTCGTGCGGCTTGCGGTCGGCGGTCAGCACGATCTGCTTGTGGTTCTCGTGGAGCGCGTTGAACGTGTGGAAGAACTCGTCCTGCGTGCTCTCTTTACCGGCGAGGAACTGCACGTCGTCGATCAAGAGTACGTCGATCCCCTCGCGGTAGTTGCGACGAAATTCGTGCATCCGGCCGGTCCGGATGGCTTGCACGTACTCGTTCATGAAGCGCTCGCTCGACAGGTACACGATGCGGGCGGTCGGGCGGTTCGCCAGTTGCTGATGGCCGATCGAGTGGAGCAGGTGGGTCTTGCCAAGGCCGACGCCACCGCACAGGAACACCGGATTGTATTTCGGCGGATAGCTCGATGCGGCGGCCTGGGAGGCGGCGAAGGCAAGCTGGTTCGAGGGGCCAGCGACGAACGTATCGAACGTGTAGCGAGGGTTCAGCGAAGCGGCTTCCGGGGCGGCGATGGCCTCGTGGTCGATCTCGACATGCGGGACCACGGGCGGCGGCGGGGGGGGCGGTACGGGCCGCGGGGCCGTGAGCTCTGGCTGTGCGGGGCGGTCGTCCGGGGCATCTGCATCGAATTCGACGCGGATGTCGTGACCTTGCTCCCGGATCTCTTTCAGGAGGGTGCTGAGAAAGTTCGATTCGAACCAGAGGCGGACGTAGCTGTTGGGGGCCCGGAGCCTGAGAATGGCGCCATCAAACGACAGAAGCTCGATCGGACGAAGCCACATGTCGTAATTCTGCGGAGATACCCGAGATCGAAGTCTGCCGACGGCTTCGTCCCAAAGCAAAGGTACTGTCATTCCCCTTTACATCCTGTGATATCTTGCAGTTGGCTGGTTTAGCGCACAGACAAACGACAACCAATCCAGAAGTTATCCACAAGGACTCCTGGAGCTCACCCACGGCCATGCTCAGAGGCTTGTCCACAGGCGAGGAAACCTGGCGTTGGTAGCAGACCGCGAATTCGCGGCGCAAGCCGAAAACGATCGGAAGTGCACTCCGGAATACCTGGACCTCGTCGGAAAACCGGTGAACTCAAAGACGAAGCTCGACGCCGGCTTGACTTCACGACCGCCCTTGAGTATCGATCCCCCTCCCCGCAGGGTGGAGTTACACCGTGAAGCGCACCTATCAGCCACATAATAAGAGCCGCAAGCGTACCCACGGGTTTCGCGCCCGTAAAAAAACCCGTGGAGGCCGCGAAGTTCTCCGCCGGCGCCGTGCGAAGGGACGCAAGCGCATCTCGGTCACGGTTGCGAAGAAGTAGCCCGGGCAGGCCATGCCGCGTCGCACGTCGTTAGGCATCTGCAAGGAGATGCGGCTGCGGCAGCGCGTCGACTATGTCGCGGTTCAGGGTGGCGGCATGAAGCTGCATGGCCGGCACGTGCTGGCGATCGCGCAAAGACGGGCCGACGCGGCGCCGCATGGCAGACTGGGTCTGACGGTGACCAAGAAAGTAGGGAACGCGGTCGTTCGAAACCGGATCAAGCGGTTGCTGCGCGAGTGGCTGCGGCTCCATGGCTGGGTCCCTACCGGATGGGACATGGTCCTGGTTGCCAAGGACAGCGCGGCGCGGCAGCTTCATCCCGACGACTTCGCTCCTGATCTCACCCGGATCCTGCGTCAGCTTTCATGATTCGTTCGGTTCACTCGGCGCTTGTGTGGCTCGTGCTCCTGCCGGTGCGCGCGTACCGCGTGGCGCTGTCGCCGCTCAAGAGCGCGCCGAGCTGTCGGTTTCTGCCGACCTGCTCCGAGTACGCGATCACCGCCGTGAAGCAGCGCGGAATTGTGGTCGGGAGCTTGCTCGCGACGTGGCGCATTTTGCGCTGTAACCCGCTGGTCCACGGCGGCTATGACCCAGTTCCAGCGCGCCGGACACGCCGCTGCCAGGAGCATTGATGCAAGACCAAGGGAAGCGGCTGCTGATCACAGTAGCGCTCGCACTCGGCGTGATGCTTGTGTGGACGTCGTTCACGCACAAGGAAGAACCGCCGGCCACGACCGGCTCCGGGCAGGCGACGCCCAAGCCGGTGGTCCCCCAGGTGGGGGTCTCGGCTGCTCCGGGGGCGCCATCGGCGCCGGCCGCGACGGTGGGCTCGGCGCCAGCCGTTGCGGAGCTGCCAAGGCCACCCGAGGTGCCGCTGACCCTGACGTTCGATAACGTCGTCGCGACCTTCTCGAGCTATTGCGGAGGTCTCAAGTCGTGGAGGCTGACCGACAAGCGCTACGACAAGGATCCACTCAGGGGTTGGATCTTGCCCGAGAAGTCGCAGATGTTCACGACGGATGGCGCCGGAAAGCGCATCCCGGTGCCTGCAGCGCAGCTCGCGAAGCTACCTGACTGTGGTGCGTTCGACGTGAACTTCACCGCGTCGACGTTCTACGTGCCGCTTCATGCGACGTGGAAGCAGGAGCAGCTCGGCCCGACCGAGGTTCGCTACACGTACGCGTCCGAGCAGCTCGAGCTCGTCAAAACGTTCACGGTGATGCCGGCCAGCTACCTCGTGCGCATGGTCGTCGCGGTGCGGGTACGGGTGCCGGAGGGCACCGAGGCGAAGCAGCAGCTGACGTTCAGCGTGTACGGCTTCCAGGATCCCGCTGGGCTCAAGGAGGGCTCGAGCCGGGTGGCCGCGCGCGTGTGGTCGTCCTCGACGATGCGCGACGGGGAGATCGTGGAGACCGACGTCAATGGCGTGATCGAGTGGCCGCGGTTCGAGCCGACGATCCAGTGGTCGGGCTTCGAGCATCCGTACCTGCTCAATGGCTACGCGCCCCGGCTGCGGGAGGGTGAGCGCGTCGAGAAGCACACGCGCGCGTCGAATGGCGCGGATGGCTTGCCGACCGGCTTCATGGAAACCCACCTGATGTTCCCTGCGGCGACGTTCAAGCACGGTGACGGGGCGATGACGCAGGAGATCGTTGGCTACCTCGGTCCCAAGAACTACGACAACCTGGCGGGCGCAGACGCCGCGGCCGGGTTCAAGACCGGCTTCGGGGCCGTGGTCGACCTGGGCTGGTTCGGGTTCATCGGGCGTCCTCTGCTGTGGATGCTCCAGAAGTTCCACGATGTCGTCGGCAACTGGGGGCTGTCGATCATCTTGCTCACCTTCCTCGTCAAGGGCTTGACCCTGTTCTGGACGACGCGGTCGATGCGGTCGATGAAGGCGATGGCCGCGCTCGGGCCGCAGATGAAGGCGCTGCAAGCGAAGTACGCTGACGACAAGCAGCGCCAGCAGGCCGAGACGATGGCGCTCTACAAGCAGCACGGCGTCAACCCGGTCGCGGGGTGCCTGCCGATCCTGCTGCAGATGCCGATCTGGCTCGCGCTGTACCGGATGCTGTCGAACGCGGGCGAGCTCTACCAGCAGCCGTTCATCCCGGGCTGGATCAGCGATCTCACGGCGACCGATCCGGTCTACGTGCTGCCGGTGCTGCTCGTCGTGACGATGTTCCTGCAGGCGCGCTTGCAGCCTGCGGCGGTCGATTCGACGCAGCAGAAGTTCATGCAGTACGGCATGCCGATCATGTTCGGGGTGTTCTCATTCGTCTGCCCGGCTGGCTTGACGATCTACATGTTCACCAACACCGTGCTGAGCGCGCTGCACTCGATCTACATGAACAAGTTCGACAAGAAGAGCCTGGAGATCGCGGCGCAGCTCAAGCGGAACCAGGAGATCGCGGATGCCGCGGCAGCCAAGCCCGCTGGATCCGCCAAGCCGGGTGGCAAGAACGGTGTTGCCGCAAAGGCGAAGGTCCTGGCGAAGCCGGTGATCGATGCCAAGGCGACCGAAGTTGCCGAAGATGCGGACGAAGATGCGGACGCGGATGACGCTCCGGAAGGAGCGGAAGCTCCCGGTGCGGGGCCGGCGCGGAATCGTCCACGGCGCAAGAAGCGCAGGAGATAGGTTATGGATGCAGCTGTGACAGAAGCCACCGCGGACCGTGAAGACCTCGCCGAGAAGGCGAGCGAGTTTCTGCTCGGCGTGCTCGAACGCATGGGCATCACCGCCGACATCGACATCAAGGACGACACCGACAAGACCGTCCTCGAGATCCAGACCAAGGACACCGAGCTGGTGATCGGGCGTCGCGGCGTCGTCATGGACGCGCTGCAGCACCTGGTCAACAAGGTCGTGTATCGCGATCGCACCGGGGATCGGACCAAGCCGTTGGTGGTCGACGCCGGCGGATTTCGCGACAAGCAGGTCGAGCGGCTCCGCTCTCTGGCGCAGAAGATGGGCGAGAAGGCGCTGCAGACCAAGCAGATCGTCGAGCTCCAGCCGATGACGCCGCACGATCGGCGGATCGTCCACATGGCGATCGCCGAGATTCCGGGGCTGTCGAGCCGCAGCGAAGGCGAGGGCGAGGATCGTCATATCCTCGTCGTCCCGGCTGCCGCCGAGTGAGCGGCGACACCATCGCGGCGATCGCCACCGCGGCCGGTGTGGGTGGTGTGGGGATAGTGAGGCTCAGCGGGCCCCAGGCGATCGCGATCGCGGCGGACTCACTCGGGGTGGACGCGGACCAGCTGGACCGGCGCGTCCGCGTTGCGTGGGTTCGCGATCGAACGGGCCGCCGACTCGATCAGGTGCTCGCGTTTGCGATGCGTGCACCTGCCTCGTTCACCGGCGAGGATGTCGCCGAGCTACAGGGACACGGAGGCGCGCGCAATCTCGAGCGACTGCTGGCGGCCGTGCTCGAGCGCGGGGCGCGGGTGGCCGAGCCCGGCGAGTTCACGCGGCGCGCGGTGGCGCGCGGGAAGCTCGATCTGACCCGTGCCGAGGCGTTGCTCGCCGTGATTCACGCGGGAAGCGAGCGAGCCTGGCGGCTCGCGCAAGCCAACCTGGCGGGCCGGCTGGGGGACGACGTCGCATCGATCGAGCGGCGCGGGCTGGCGATCCTCGCCGAGATCGAAGGCCGCATCGACTTCCCCGAAGAAGATCTCGATGTTGCGAGCGCCGCCGCGTTCGATGGCGAGCTCACGGCGCTGCAGCAAGCCTGCGCCGAGTTCGTCGACAGCTTTCGGCACGGGGAAGCGGTAAGCCGCGGCATCACGGTCGCGCTGGTGGGGCCGGTCAACGTCGGCAAGTCGTCGCTGCTCAACGCGTTGCTCGGCCGCGAGCGGGCGCTCGTGGGGGCGACACCAGGAACGACGCGAGACTGGCTCGAGGTCGAGGCCGAGTGGAACGGCGTCGCGGTCACGCTGATCGATACCGCGGGCCTTCGAGCCACCGACGATCTCGTCGAGCAGCGCGGCATCGCGCTCGGCGAAGCGCGGGTCGAGGGGGCCGATGTGGTGCTGGTAATCAACGACGGGATGGCGCCATGGGATGACGGTACGCGCTACGGGGCGCGCGGTGTGGTCGTGCGCAGCAAGGCGGATCTCGGTGGGGAGACGGGGGGCGCGCTGGTGACCTCGGCCTCGAGCGGGCAGGGGCTCGAGGAGCTGCGTCACAAGGTGCTGGCGGTCGCAGGGGTTGCCGATCGCGAGGGGAGCGAGCACGCGTTCCTCACTACGGCGCGCCAGCATGAGCACGCGGTCGCAGCGCGCGATGCATTTGGTGCGGCGCTCACCGCACGGCGTGCTGCACGAGCGCCGGAGGTTGTCGCCATCGAGCTGCGCGATGCGGCCCTGGCCCTCGCGCAGCTACGAGGTGTCGAGGTTGGTGAGCGAGTGCTCGACGAGGTGTTTGCGCGGTTCTGCATCGGAAAGTGATCGAGCGCCAGCCAGGTTGGCGTGCGGCTGCGGCTACGCCCCGTGGCCGGGGCCGGGCGCGCGCGCATCGGGTCGGCCAGCTGCGCTCGCTCGATAAAATCGTGTGGAGTGAAGATGGCGCCGGCCCGGCGAGTGCGATAGCCACGGGCGGTGAGCCTAGACGACGAGGTGTGCGCGGAGCTCGCGGCGCTCGAGACGTTGCATCGCCTGCGCGTGCCCCGCGTGGTGGACGGCGCACAAGGGCCGCAGGTGATCATCGACGGTCGCAGCGCGGTGAACTTCGCCTCGAACGATTATCTCGGCCTGGCGGGGGATCCGAGGTTGGTCCGGGCGGCGGCGACGGCGCTGGAAGAGGCCGGCACGGGGGTTGGGTCGTCGCGACTCATCGTCGGCAACCATCGCGAGCATGTGCGCCTCGAAGTCGAGATGGCGGACTGGCTGCGGTGTGGAGGCGTGAGGTTGTTCAACACCGGCTATGCCGCCAACATCGGGGTGTTGAGCGCCCTGCTGCGTGCAGGTGATGTGGTGTTCTCCGACGAGCTCAACCACGCGAGCATCATCGACGGATGCCGGCTGTCCCGCGCCGACGTCGTCATCATCCCGCACGCAGATTACCGGGCGCTCGAAGCCGCGCTGGCGACGCGTCGCGGCCGTCGACGAGTCGTGGTCTCGGAGTCGGTGTTTTCGATGGACGGTGACGTCGCGGACGTGGACGCGATCTCCACCCTGTGCAAGCGGCACGACGCCGCGTTTATTCTCGACGAGGCGCATGCCGTGGGCGCCGTAGGGCCGGAAGGTCGCGGCGTTGCGGCCGAGCTCCGGGTGGTACCTGACGTGCTGGTCGGGACCTTCGGGAAAGCGTTCGGATCGTTCGGCGCGTTCGTCGCGACCAGCCGAGCGATCGCAGATCTGCTGTGGAATCGCGCTCGCCCTCTGGTGTTCTCGACGGGGCTACCTCCGAGCGTGCCAGCAGCGTCTCGAGCGGCGCTCGAGGTCGTGCGTCGCGATGAAGGCGACGCGCGCCGGCGTACGCTCGCGGGCCATGCGCGGCGGTTTCGGCAGGTCGTCCGTCACGCGGGTGGTGCGGACGGGAGCGCGATCGCACCGATCATGATCGGCGGAGACCGCGAAGTGATGGCCTGCACCGACGCGCTGCTCGCCGAAGGGCTGTTCGTCCAAGGCATCCGACCGCCGACCGTGCCACCTGGTACCGCTCGGCTTCGGGTTGGCATGAGCGCAGCTCACACATCGCAACAGGTCGATATTCTTGCGAAGTCAATCATGTCGCTTCGACAGATCGGGAACCAACATGACTGATTTGCGGCAGCTCGACCAGCAGGTGATGTGGCATCCATTCACGCAGATGGCGGAATGGCTTCCGCTGGTGATCGCGTCAGGGGACGGCAACTATCTCGTGGACAGCGACGGCAGGCGCTACCTCGACGGGGTCAGTTCGCTCTGGTGCAACCTCCATGGCCACCGGCATCCACGGCTCGATCGCGCGCTGCGTGACCAGCTCGGCCGCATCGCCCACGCCACATTCCTCGGGCTCACGCATGAGCCAGGGATCCGGCTGGGTGCGGCGCTTGTGGACGCTGCGCCGGTCGGTCTGACCCGTGTCTTCTATTCGGACTCGGGCTCCACAGCGGTCGAGATTGCGCTGAAACAATCGTTTCAATACTGGCAGTTGCGCGGTCGTCCATCGAAACAGCAGTTTCTACGCTTGGGCGAGGCCTACCACGGCGACACGCTGGGCGCGGTCGGTGTTGGAGGTATCGACCTGTTCCACCGAATCTTCGGGCCGCTACTTGTTCGAAGCCTGTGCGTTCCTACACCCGCAGGGACCGACGGAACAGCGTCGCTGGCTGCGCTGGAACAGCAGCTGTCGACGCATGCAGCAAAGATCGCGGCTTTCGTGCTCGAGCCGCTCGTGCAAGGCGCAGCGGGCATGTTGGTTCATCCACAGGGCTACCTGGCTCGCGTCGCCGAGCTGTGTCGCCGCCACGAGGTCCACGTCATCCTCGACGAGGTTGCCACCGGGTTCGGCCGAACGGGGACGATGTTTGCGTGCGAGCAGGAGGCCGTTTCCCCAGATTTTCTTTGTCTCGCGAAGGGGATCTCAGGCGGATACCTGCCACTCGCGGCGACGCTCTCCACGGACGAGATCTATTCAGCGTTTCTCGGCCCAAGCTCGGAGCTCAAGCAGTTCTTCCACGGGCACACGTACACGGCGAACCCGCTTGCCTGCGCGGTAGGCCTTGAATCGCTGGCGCTGTTGCAGGAGGTGACGTTGCCCAACGCGCAGGAACAACTTCCGCGCATGGCTTCGGCGCTTGCCCGAATCGCGGCTCTCCCTGGGGTTGTCGGGGTCCGGCAATGTGGACTCATGGCCGGGATCGAGCTGCAGCCATCGAGTGGCCGCGCCGTGGGCGCGGAGGTCTGTGCTCGCGCGCGTGACCATGGCGTGATTCTGCGGCCACTCGGGGATGTGGTGGTGTGGATGCCGCCGCTGAGCGTTCAGCCGCCAGATCTGATGCTCCTCGAGCAAGCCACCTCCGCTGCCATCTACGAGACGAACGCATGATCGGCTACTTCGTCACGGGCACGGACACAAACGTCGGAAAAACCTACGTCACTTGTGCGCTCGCGCGTCGGGCTCGAGAGCTGGGCCGGAGGGTGTTTGCATTCAAGCCGTTCGAGAGCGGGTGTGCACAGCGCGCCGATGGTTCCTACGTCGGGGCCGATCAGGCGTTGCTCGTTGAGGCAGCGGGCGGTTGGCAGCGGGGCACGCTTGCCGGGCTCTATCAGTTGGCGTTGCCGGCTGCGCCGCTGGTGGCCGCAGAAGCCGCTGGAACCACGATTGATCTGGATCGGATCGTCGAGACGGTGCGATTGGGAGCAGGGGAGAGCCGAGCCGAGCTGACCTTGGTCGAAGGGGCTGGGGGTTGGCGTGTGCCGCTCACGGCGACCGACGACACAAGCTCTCTTGCCCGAGCTCTGTCGCTCCCGGTGTTGATCGTCGCTCGGGCTGGGCTCGGAACCATTAATCACACACTCCTGTCGATCGAGGCTGTGGAGCGCGACGGGTTGCCATTGGCCGCAGTGGTGTTTTCGCGGCGCCCCGATGACAACGTCAGCGGAGCGCTTCGTAACCGCGATGAAGTCCTCCGTCGCTGGTCCGGCGCAGTGCTCATGTTGCGCGCTGATCCGGCGGCGCTGGACCCGTTGTTGTGAGCGGCGGGCCACGGCGATTCCCGATCGTCTAGCGTTCGATAGCCTTTGGGGGCCCGCTTCTCATCGGCATGTGGAGCCGCGCCTTTGTGTTCGACGTGGAACCATCCGTGCTCAGAGAACGGAGAACGTGGAACCGGGGCGTTGGAGGCGAGGTAGCCCTCTGCGCGGGCCGCCCGCGCGGGTTGGAAATCCGACCCAATCCGACCCTCTGGCGTCCCATAACTTTCTGGGGGTCCGCTTCTCGTCGGCTTGTGGGGTATGGGCCTGGTTCGCGTCGCCTTGTACGGTCGCTCGCGCACGTATTCCAACTGGAAGACACGCTCGTAGAGTGTCCCCCGGCACCGGGTCGGGGAAGCGAGTCTCCCTGCGCCCCAACGCTGCTGGTTGCGAGGTCCGGCGGCTCCACGGTTGCGTAGAGCCCGGTCCTCCTGCGCGCGCGGGCACTGGCAGCGAAGGTCCGCACCTTCCACGGTTGCGCAGCGGTATGGGCCTGGTTCGCGTCGCCTTGTGCGAAGCGCGTCGCCGTGCGCACCGGCAGTGGCAGCGAAGGTCCGCACCATCCACGGTTGCGCAGCGGTATGGGCCTGGTTCGCGTCCCCTTGTACGGTCGCTCGCGCACGTATTCCACGTGGAAGACGCGCTCGTAGAATGCCCCCCCGGCACTGGCTCGGGGAAGCGAGTTTCCCTGCGCCCCAACGCTGCTGGTTGCGAGATCCGGCCGCTCCGCGGTTGGGTAGAGCCCGGTCCCCGTGCGCGCACCGGCACTGGGTAGCGAAGGTCCGGCCGCTCCACGATTGCGCAGCGGTGTGGGCCTGGTTCGTATTGCCTTGTACGAAGCGCGTCGCCGTGCGCGCACCGGCGCTGGCAGCGAAGGTCCGCACCTTCCACGGTTGCGCAGCGGTCCGTACCCGGTTCGCGTCGGCCTTGTAGAGCCGCGCGTCTGGGGTTCCACGTGGGACCATGGGCCGCGGGCCGCGGGGAAGGGGCCCGAGGAAGAACCCAGTCCTCCTTGTGTGCACCGGCACGGGTAGCGAAGGTCCCCACTTTCCACGGTTGCGGGGCGGTCTGCCGGCAAACCGGCCTTTGGGGTGTCAGCTGTTCGCGCCGCGAGCGCTGGGCCGGGTTCGCGTCGCCCTGTACGGTCGCTCGCGCACGTATTTCACTTGGAAGACGTGCGCGTAGAATGGGCCCCGGGCACCGGGGTCGGGGAAGCGCGTCTCCCTGCGCCACACCTGTGCGGGTTGCGAGATCCGAACGTTCCACGGTTGCGCCGGGTTCGGCGTCGCCTTGTAGAGCAGCGGGCGTGGTGTTCCACGTGGAACCATGGGCGGAGAACCGACACCGGGCATTGGGCCCGAGGAAGCTCCAGCTCCTCCGGCACTGGTAGCGAAGGTCCGCACCTTCCACGATTGCGCAGCGGTCTGGGGCGGGCCGGGTTCGGGTCGCGTTGTAGAGCAGCGGGCGTGGTGTTCCACGTGGAACCATGGGCGGAGAACCGACACCGGGCACTGAGCCCGAGGAAGAGCGCGGTCCTCCTGCCCGGTTAGCGAAGGTCCCCACTTTCCACGGTTGCGCGGCGGTCTCCCGGCAAACCGGCCTTTGGGGTGTCGGCTGTTCGCGCCGCGAGCGCTGGGCCGGGTTCGCGTCGCGCTGTACGGTCGCTCGCGCACGTATTCCACTTGGAAGACCTGCGCGTAGAATGGGCCCCGGGCACCGGGGTCGGGGAAGCGCGTCTCCCTGCGCCGCACCTGTGCGGGTTGCGAAATCCGAACGTTCCACGGTTGCGCCGGGTTCCTCGTCGCCTTGTAGAGCAGCGGGCGTGGTGTTCCACGTGGAACCATGGGCGGAGAACCGACACCGGGCATTGGGCCCGAGGAAGAGCGCGGTCCTCCGGCACGGGTAGCGAAGGTCCGCGCCTTCCACGGTTGCGGGGCGGTCTGCCGGCAAACCGGCCTTGCGGTGTCAGCTGTTCGCGCCGCGAGCGCTGGGCCGGGTTCGCGTCGCCCTGTACGGCCCCTCGCGCACGTATTCCACTTGGAAGACCTGCGCGTAGAATGGGCCCGGGCACCGGGGTCGGGGAAGCGCGTCTCCCTGCGCCGCACCTGTGCGGGTTGCGAGATCCGAACGTTCCACGGTTGCGCCGGGTTCGTCGTCGCGTTGTAGAGCAGCGGGCGTGGTGCTCCACGTGGAACCATGGGCGGAGAACCGAGACCGGGCATTGAGCTCGAGGAAGAGCGCGGTCCTCCTGCCCGGTTAGCGAAGGTCCGCACCTTCCACGCTTGCGGGGCGGTCTGCCGGCAAACCGGCCTTTGGGGGTGTCAGCTGTTCGCGCCGCGAGCGCTGGGCCGGGTTCGCGTCGCCCTGTACGGTCGCTCGCGCACGTATTCCACTTGGAAGACCTGCGCGTAGAATGGGCCCCGGGCCCCGGGGTCGGGGAAGCGCGTCTCCCTGCGCCGCACCTGGCGGGTTGCGAGATCCGAACGTTCCACGGTTGCGCCGGGTTCGTCGTCGCCTTGTAGAGCAGCGGGCGTGGTGCTCCATGTGGAACCATGGGCGGAGAACCGACACCGTGCATTGGGGCCGAGGAAGCTCCAGCTCCTCCGGCACTGGTAGCGAAGGTCCGCACCTTCCACGATTGCGCAGCGGTCTGGGCGGTGGGCCGGGTTCGGGTCGCGTTGTAGAGCAGTGGGCGTGGTGTTTCACGTGGAACCATGGGCGGAGAACCGACACCGTGCATTGGGGCCGAGGAAGAGCGCGGTCCTCCAGCACTGGTAGCGAAGGTCCGCACCTTCCACGATTGCGCAGCGGTCGGTGGGCCGGGTTCGGGTCGCGTTGTAGAGCAGCGGGCGTGGTGTTCCACGTGGAACCATGGGCGGAGAACCGACACCGTGCATTGGGGCCGAGGAAGAGCGCGGTCCTCCGCCACTGGTAGCGAGGTCCGCACCTTCCACGATTGCGCAGCGGTCGGGGCGCGGGGTTCGGGTCGCGTTGTAGAGCAGTGGGCGTGGTGTTCCACGTGGAACCATGGGCGGAGAACCAACACCGTGCATTGGGGCCGAGGAAGAGCGCGGTCCTCCGGCACTGGTAGCGAAGGTCCGCAGCTTCCACGATTGCGCAGCGGTCTGGGGGCCGGGTTCGGGTCGCGTTGTAGAGCAGCGTGGTGTTGCACGTGGAACGATGGTCGGCGGCCGCGGACACGGCGACGCAGGCGCGCGCGCGCGCGCGACGACAGGCTGTGGCACGACGTCGAGGAAGCCGACCGCTACTACGTGTCTGCTCACTTCTTTGACAACTGCACCACGCGGATGCGCGATGAGATCGACGCGGGGAATGGGCCCGAGGAAGAGTCCGGTCCTCCTGCGTGCACCGGCGCTGGTAGCGCAAATCCGCACGTCCCACGGTTGCGTAGCGGCCTGGGCCGGGTTCGCGTCTGCTCGTGCTCGTGCTCGTGCTCGTGCTCGTGCTCGTGCTCGTGCTCGTGCTCGTGCTCGTGCTCGTGCTCGTGCTCGTGCTCGTGCTCGTGCTCGTGCTCGTGCTCGTGCTCGTGCTCGTGCTCGTGCTCGT
>Ga0307509_10001761_pt1 | contig 35970 bp, 38 predicted proteins | sample 10_EM_MG_FD_202245 | JGI IMG/M metagenome (GOLD analysis project Ga0307509, IMG submission 202245) | Populus trichocarpa ectomycorrhiza microbial communities from riparian zone in the Pacific Northwest, United States - 10_EM | ecosystem: Host-associated > Plants > Roots > Unclassified | place...
ATTTGAGCGTATGGCTTGGGTGTATGATTTGGGCATATGGCACCAGCGGATGAATAAGGCTTATGAATTGGGCATATGATTTGAACCTGTGAATAGAGTGTATGAATTGGGCTTATGAATTAGGCGCATGGCCTGCTGAGACAATATACGTTACTAGACTAGGCAACTCGGACGTCCAATCGGTATTCTGAATTATTCCGGTTCATATTGTATGAATCATTCCATGCAAATAAATGCCTGTATATACTTTGAGGTATGTGGTTTTTGGTACACCTCCCTGGCATGAATGGACCCAACACCAGGGGGCTCCTTGGCAAAGGGCTTTCAGCTCCCGTAACCCCGGCGGTGTTCGGTCCATTCATGCCAGGGACGTGTATATACTCACACAATTACTCAATCATGTATCAAAAGAGGAATGTTCGAGAGAAGAATATACGAAAAAGCGGGGCCCTGGGCGGAGAAAATTCATTGACGGGGGGCTGTTCGGGGCATTGAACAGGGCGAGGGCCTGTACGGAGGCAGGGGTAGGGGTTGAAAAAAAAAAAGCGCCCCACCCCAAGCCATTGACAGGGGCGGGGCTTGGAAATTAAGGCAGGGGCCGCCGGGTTCGGGGCCCCGGAGACCCCGTAACGAACACTATAAATGCCAAATGCGGGAAATCTGCAGTGTCGGGCGGGCCAAACCTATCATCTTCCGCCGGTAGCTCTGAGAGGATATATAAGTACAAGATACACCAATTATCGAAATAATAGCGATCACAAGATATCAATAGGCATACCCAACGACAATCACTTGTATGGCGAATGGCAGGAGGCGGTAAAAAATCAGATGGTTGCAAGGGGCATTCGGAAAATCCGTACATTCCCTGACCAGCATTTCCAGCAAATCGTCGGTGTTATGCAGACACTGCGCCCTGCCTGCGACAGCCTTGTCACAGCCGTGGCTACGAATAACAGGGCTCGTATGCGTCAGATTGATGAGCCTGTTGTTCAACTTGTTAAGGACTGTGGGGTGAAGTTGAGAACCACGGTGAAGAATCGGTCTACAGGTCTGGCACCACTGGGCAAGCATGGAACCTTGTATGATCAGATAATGCTGAGCGATCGATTACTATCCCCCAACGCCCCTGACCAGTGGGGTCCTGCAATGACTGTACTAAACCCAGGTCGAGTTTCCCAAAACGTTCCCCCGGCTTACCCCCCTCAGGTGCAAAACGTACCTCCTCATCATGGGAATTACCTCCCTCCAGCTCCAGGTTTACTGGTGCAAGGTGTACCAAACATGGTAATTAGGTCCCTCCGGCGCAAGGTGTCCTGGGGCACGGTGTCCTGGCGCAAAACGTACCTGATCATCACCAGAATTACCCCCCTCCAGAGCAACACGTACCTGCTCATCATGGGAATTACGTCCCTTCGGCGCAAGGTGTGCCGGTGCAAAAGGTTCCTGATTATCACAGGAATTACCCCCCTCTGGGGCAAAACGTACCTCCACCTCCTGCGATTTACCCTCCTGCTAGTCAAAACATACTGGGCTTTCCTGCGAATTACGCTGATCAGGCTCAAAATGCACCTGCCTTTCCCGCCGATAACGCTCATGCAAATCCATTAGCACATGATCCTCCTCGAAACTATTACGCTCAGAACGCCGCAAACGCACCAGATGCACCTGCGATTTATCAGATACGCACGCCAGACCTATCAACAGACCATAGACTCCGTCTCTGGTAAGGAGCAATGCCCCGACTACAAGGTTGCTTCCTAGTTGTGGGAATTACACGGCTCACGACCCTATGCCAACAGGTTAGTTTTTTTCATAACTAACATATCACACAGGAACCCGCCCATGACCGGGAAACCGCCCACATGTGGCAACCATGGAAAACCAAATTTACCTTTGATTAACTGTGTTAATAATTGAGATACAACCTTGAAAATTAGTCACCAAGTACTTTCTGGTATGGAGAGTTTGAATATGTAATTATTATTTAATGATCCAAATTGGCTGTCTTGTATAATCATTTTAAGACTAATTATCTAAAATAAATCACTAATTGCTCTAAGTAGTATAAAAGTGAAAAATTTACAAAAACTATCCTTTTTGATAAATAGAGAGATTGTATAAGTCTTACTTGACCTAAGTTATAAAATTTTTACATTAATTTATAGCTAGTTTTCATCCTTATAATAACTAATAGCAAGTAGAAAACAGTACACAAATTCAATCAACTTGATACTATGATTTCTGCTTATTGAGTTGACTGATTAATCCAATTCCTTACCAGTTGCTTTGCACTTATTATTCAAACATAGTCACCTGGTTTTAGGTTAAATAGAGCGAATCTCCATTTTCTATACCTTAACTTTTATAAGAAGTAAATAGTTATATAATAAGAGTTAAATTATGTAAGCACTTAGAAACTAAGTACCTAATAGGTGTAAAATATATTCAATTAGCTTGCTAGCATTAGGTAAGCATAAGATTTTATATGCTAGTCTCGCAGATTTGAGTAACTTCATGTAATTTTCCTATATTGTGCTAATCTTCAAAACTCAGTTCGCATGTATAAGAAAATTCCCAAAATTTGTTCAAATAATCTGATATTTTCAAATTATGTAGTCTATAGATTTCTAATATAGATTATAATGCTTGATTTATTAAACATAATTTATATAAATATGTAAACATATCTAGTATAAAGATGATTCATTACTAGTAGATGTACAATAATTTGTTTATAATATATTGAACAACTAAATAACAGCTTAAACATAAGTTTTAAGCTATATTGTATAGTTTCCACAATCACTACTCAGATTTGAGTAGTAATTCAAGAATATTGAAACCTTAAACCCTACTATAATCTCTGGTACGCTGAGTAGTATTGATAGATAAGAGATATTAGTTTTAAATATGTAGTAAATCAAGTAAATGGCTCTAATAATATCTTACAAATGACATATTATATTTTACTAGAACTATGAATACAATAAAAAGATATTTTAGGCTGTTTGGCAGCTATATCTGCAAACATTGCTCAGAGTTTAGCTACTAACATGCAAATTTCTATCTTCGATAAACACTAAGGCATTAAATGTTAAAAACATCTATGTTTAGCATTAAACTTTATGTAGAAACTAAAATAATAATAATAAAGTATATTAAAATAAAATAGAGTTATTGGTTTACTTAATAACAAGATATCTTACTGGGAAGAGCCTTGAACTTGTTTAAAGCTTTTAGCAGCTTATTAGTTACTGTAACACTGAAAGATAGTCATGAATTTGATTAAAAAAACACCTGACTCAGAACCTAAAAGCCTTAGGCAATCTTTCCATAGGCTTACCGAAATAGGCTTTGTAGCTGTTTTAATTTTATCCTACTTAGTGTAATCGGTACTGGTACTATGGTTACTGATGGATTTCCTTAGGATTAGTTTGGTTTCAGGATACGAGCCTTGTGGCTGTAGCCTTGTTACGTATGCAAGAGGTATCGTTTGATAGTTAGTTTGTTTTATGTTTTGTTTCGGGATACGAGGTTGTGCCACTCCCTGATTGTGTTTCGGAAGTATGATTTGATACTCCGGTTGTTTGAAGTTTTGTTTCAAGGGATCGTTTGATACATTGAATGTGTTATGTATTGTTTGATGGTATTGTTTTCATACCCTAGTTGTTTTAGAATACGAGCTGTGCTCGTAGGAGTAAGGCTTTAGGAAAAGCCGGCCATGTATTTAATGGCCCTATCTTTCGGACTCAGAAAGTGCAGACTTCGACAGACAGAGTTTTCAATATACTTGGTTGGATAGTTACCTCTTCAGTTCACCACGATTGTGAGAAGCCCCCAAACACTTCGAGACCTTAGCGATATAGTAAAAGGTTTTATCTAACAACCGTTTGGAGCCTCTGCTTGATCAATCTACCTAGGCCACCCTTTGGCTAGGATTTCAAGTGCACAACTTGAGACAGTTTCTTAAAGGTTCTCAGTATACCGGGAACCGATAAGGAAACGTTACACTTAGAGTATTGAGTGGTTTGTTATGTGTAATTGGTCTTAAAATGACTTTTCTAGGAGCCCAGTTTCTTATTGTTAAATATTAATTACATATTTAAATTCTCCATACTCAAAAGTACTTGAAGATTAATTTTCAAGGTTGTATCTCAAGGATCAACAGAGTTAATCAAAGGGAAACTTGGTTTTCCATGGGTGTTACCTGTGGGCAGTTTTCCGGTCGTGGGCGGTTACCCAGTGCGATACGTTATTAGGACCTTTTGCGTTTTTTACTTGCTAACTGATGATTATTAGGTTGGAGTGTTCTACTTGGGAGGCCCCGTGGTGTGCATATTGTGTAGACCAGTCCTTCCAGACGCGGCCTGGGTCAGACACCAGAAAGGAGGGTAAAATTAAATTTTGGTCTTGACTATAAATGCTGCATTGGCATCCCCCTCATGTAAATGGAGTCCAGTTCGCCGAATTAGATTCCTATGACATCGGAGGGCCGTCAGCTATGATTTCGAGAAATGTACCAAACAACAGAATTCGCTATATACTTGGTGCCACTGGAGAAGGCCGCTGAAGGCTCGGCAGGGTTCCTTTCGCACTGTTATCTTGCATTGATTATGTTTTCATCCATAGCAATGAAACGCTAAGAGCCTGGCTCCTGTCGAATCCAGTTCTCGATTACCCACACTATCTCATGATCAATTGTTACCGCGACCAGTGTGACACATGACAAGCGAGACCATCCTTAAGGGCAGAGCAATATTGCCATGAGGATGCCGTCGCCGATTGGGTCGATTCCGTAGCAGGACACCTTAGCAAAAAAAACACATGCACCTGATGCGCCCTCACTGGGCCCTGAGGCCAGCGACGTTGTTGCTGCGGCCCTTGCCTCCCGTGTATCCTGAGTTCAGTTTCAGCATCCCTAAGCTTCCCCTGCGTCCTGCCTCCGTTCCCAACGCCCGCACGCTACTATTGCGTCCTGAGTTGCGCAGCCACCATCCCTTGCATTGGGACTTGACTTCCCCCTGTTCTCAATATCCCAGCCTCCTGACGCTTTCAATTCGCCAGCTCTTTCCGGAAGCCATCAGGATTATCATACTCCTACCCCTTGTCTCCTGGCGTGAACCCTGTGCCAGCCTTGCACTCGCCAATGTCCTGTGGCGTCTCTCGAGAGTAGTCATCACTGGCACGTTTAACTCAGGTATTAATTATATATTTTCTTCATACTAGTACACACTATATATAGCGCTTGCCATGGCACCCGATACACAAAAGGGCCGACGGCATCGTGCTCGACAAGCCTGGAAAGTCCTCGTACGATTCAGCCTCCTCCTTCCGCGTCATAGTCCTCCTTCAAACCTGCTCAAAAATGCTCGAAAGGATAATGAACTCGAGACTGTCCTCCGTGGCCCGGGTTACTAGCCTCATCAACCCCCATCAGTGCGGCTCGCTGGCTGGCCTCTCGGCCTCAGACACAACCACCACCCTCATACACGAGGTCAAGACCCTTCAGATGGCTGGGAGGAAAGTTTCTACGCTTTTCCTGGACATAAAGGGGGGCTTCGACAACATCAACCCCACCACCCTCTGTGGCATGCTAAGGGCCAAAAGAGTCAACCCGTACCTTGTGTCCTGGACCAAGACTTTCCTGTCTGGCAGGACATGCCGGCTCCTCTATCAAGGGTAGCCCAAGGTGTTCGCCCCCGTGTCGGTTGGAACCCCTCAGGGGTTTCCCATCTCTCCGCTACTGTTCGTCATATACGTGTCCCGCCTCTACTGTGGCATTCCACACAGCCTATGTCTCTCCTAGGTCGACGACTTCGGTCTGACAGCGTCCTCCACATCGTACCGACGGAACATCCAGATCCTGCAGAAACAGTACACCGGGTTAAAGGCCAAAGGGGCCCTGCTCGGTGTCAGTTTCTCCATCCCCAAGACAGAGCTCATCCACTGGCGTACGAACAGGGACCGAGGCCGGATCTCCAGCGCTCCGATTCACCTAGATGGGTCGGTCTTCACGCCCATGAAAGAGGTCCGATGGCTAGGCTATTGGTTCACCCCCTCGCTCTCCACCACCCCCCACTTCGTCAAGAGACTAGCCAAGGCTCAAGCGGCCTTCGTGGTGGTCAAGAGACTCTCCCCTCCTGGGATGGGCCTCTTCACCTTCCTGTGCCATCGCTTGGCCTCCTCCCTCCTCTTCCCCATCCTCAGCTACGGCGCGAATACCTTCACCCTCACAGCCCACATGACTCGGAAACTCTCCGTCTTCTCGCATAAGGTCCAGAGGTGGACCACCAGCTGCTTCATGTGCACCCCCATCGACATCTTAGCCGTCGAGGCCTGCCTCCCCCTGCTAGAGCTACTACTGGCATACAAGCGCTGCCTGGCGAACCTCCGGATACTCTGCTCCCCCCCCGAAATCAACCCAGCAACAGCACAGCTACCCCTCTCCGTACAGACGCCATCCCAGCACCGCCACACCCCGGACCATAGGGCCCTCCCCACCAAAAACACAAGGAGTCGCCTGCCACTCCCGTGGCTACAACCTAGACCCCCCTCCAAGAACAGGGCCCACCTCCCACTGGACGCCCTCCCCCCCTGGATGCTCTTCATCCTTGGCCCGGATGGCCGTAAGCCCCTCCCGGTTACCTCGCAACACCTTCTCTGTGAACAATACAATGACCCGCCTGCCGGCCGCTCTTATCCACAGCTTAAGCTCCAGTGTAGGAGCCTCCTCATGAAAGAATGGAAAGATCCCTCGCCGGATCCGGCCAGGTACCCTTACCGCCCCTCCCTCAAGCCCCATCCCTTCATGGGCCTGGACAAGTTTTCCGCCGGCCGCCTTCACCAGCTGAGATCTGGGAAAAGCTACCTGCGTGCCCACCCGTCTTGGGACGATGACACCCCGCCCACCTGTCCCCGCTGCGGCAAAGCCCCCGAGCACTTCATGCACGCCATCCTCCACTGTTCGGCCAAGGAGCCTGCCAGGACCTGCCACCTTCAGGGGGTTACTGACATTGGCCCTAATGCCCCTGTCTGGTCATTGGCCGCCCTACTGGGCGCCCTCGCCGGATTCATCAAGTCTACGGCCTTCCCTCAAGGCATGTTCTCGCGCCCAAACTCCTCCGCTGATTCAGTTTCCTCCCAGTCATCTAATGTAGTTTCCTTTGGTTACTTTATGTCGTCTCAGGAAGGCTAGGTTTACTTTGTTGGTTATTGTTTTGGTTTTAATGCGATTCGCTGGTGTAAGGAGGGTTTCCTTTAGTTTACTTGTTTTAATTTCGCGCCCATATGTGGGCCTGGGACCGGTACGGACCCCAGCTGAAGTGACTTGCTCCGGATGTTTCCTTTGTTAGTATGTTTTGGATTTTGGGGTTTTGTTTTCGCCATAGCTAGCGCTCTATGCGATTTCTTGTACCTTAAAACAACGAATATATGATATAAAAACAAAAATGGCAGCCGATACACGCATTCGCATATATCCATCATACTCCCGTTTGGATAACTAATAAATCTCGTTAAGCATCCTCAGGTCGATATGGCTGTTGACGAGCCAGTACCGGTCTACCTCTGGAAAGAGGTGAGCCAGGCTGAGAATTGTCCCTTTGTCAACCAAGGTAAACTCTCTTGCATCTTCTCTCAGCTGAACCGCAACAAGCCTGGGTATATCATAGGGCCGGCCTGAGTTCACAGAACTCAACATCTGAACTCCTGTCTACCGCAGCACAGTGTCTTGGCTGCAGTCCTTGATTTTAAAGAGCGCCACGAGCTTTGCCAGGAGATGACCCCGCAGCACACTATACATCTTCTCGCTTCCAGCCTGTACCCAAACTCAATCATTTCGACCCTCTTGATTCGGAAATCGCTGAGTTCCTGTACATCGTGCCCAATGGATATCGTAAACATCAGTTTCCTGGAATGCCAAAACGGGGACTTCGACTTGCGTCAGAAGTTCAACAGGAAGTAGTTGGCATATTGCTGGTTCTTCAGGAAGGCGGCGTTCAGTGGGCAGGTAGTCTCTGCTGTATCGAATCAATTCCAAACCAATCCCGTCAAGAGAGATTCCTAACACCTTGCAAAAGTCAAGGACGTCGGACACGTCGTCAGGACGACCTTTGAAAATCGTTCCATCAAGAGCCGCTGTGGATACCGTACTTGTTGTTTTATCTAAATATCCCTGAACGTCTTCACTAAGATTGGCTCCGCGACGTCGGAGTGAATTCAGGTTTAAAAGTCTCATTTAGATTGCATGCTGACGACCATTGCTGTGAAGAATTTGTTGCTCGACATCGTGCTTATTCGAGCATCCCCATCCGTCCTTGATGTGTTTCTTATGCGCGAGCTCCACGATCTCAGTGGAATACATTGGGATATTGCCAAACTGGCGTACATGATCAGAGAAGTGACTTAGTAGATGCATCTTAAGAAAGTTGAAATGGGATTCCAAATGGAACATGTCCAAATGGAGATCGTTCTCCTCATCCCGACCCTGTTCAAGGGGCCGGCGCCGCTTGGACTGTGCCACTCGCATGTTGCTCTGGGCTCGCTCTTGTTGTAGCTCATTTCGCTGCTTGTGAACCTTGGCCCGTGTTCGTTTAGAAACTTGAAACTTCAAGAAGATATCTTTCATCCTGTGAAACGGGTCGAGATATTCCTCCATACAGGCTAACGTCTTGCGGGTGTGGCTTTGGTATTGCTCCATCATATTGAAGTCGAGCAGTACCAGTACGGTGGTACTTAAGAACAAAAGTCCAACAACAAAAATGCGTCTATGGCAACCAACATGACAACCAAATGCCAAGCTGGAAGCGATGAATGTGTTTGTACGGTTAACTATATTTTCACTTCCTGCAGTAGCAGTGATAGTATAGCTCATATGGGGAACAAAAATGAGCAGGCCCTGTCCTTCTTAGATTATAAGCTTCCCCTCCAGTGGTAGTCTGCTTCAGTGTTCCGAACAGTCCAGTCTATCCGTCTTGGAGGTAGGACCGGACCGACCTACCGGACGCCCTACTGGGCCCTATGGAGTTTTTCTGTTACATTTTTTTCATCTCATATACTCACAAACCTGAGGTTTATGATTTCATCCCCCTAATACGTTATGATTTGTGTAACATGTATACATGTTCCGGTAACAGTACACAGGAGCGGGCAGTGCAGGATCTCCCATGTTTAGTTGATTTATATTTGGTTTATTTGATTTGATTTCACCTCGGCTATTGTTTCTGAGTCAGATAGGCTATGTTATCGTATTGCTATGTTTAATTTGCTTTGCTGGAAGTTTATATTTAGGATTCCGGGTATTGAATGGTCATGTAGCACTGGTGGAGGCTAAGCTATGTTTGTTTCTTTGGTCTTGCAGGATCACAGGATTCCGGTATGTGCGCAGCTACTGGTAATGATCGTGATTGCAGGAAGGCTATCGCTCTTGGGTTTTGTACCTCACCCTGTCTCCTGGCTAGCAGGAGACAGCAGACTTCGACAGACCTTCAGTCTAAGAATACACTTGGTTGAACGGCAATCCCTGAATCCCTGAGTCCCTGAGTCCAAATTTGTCCTTCAACTATTATCCTTCTAGCTACCAGTCCCTTGAAGCCTCCCTTAGCACCAGTGCTAGCAGGCCTATCGCCGGTCCTATTGTATTTTCGTTAGAGAGGAATAAACCTGTTACAATTTGGCAAATCTTGTGATGTGCGTAAACAAATAAAGAATAATACATCGCTAGGAAATAAAATAGATAACTTGAAAATCCCTTGCCGAAACAGAACTCAAAAACCACCGGCATGAATCTGCAAGGCTACAAGCATATCTTCAATCATTTGAATATTGGTCCCTTCCCCTCCAACCGTACACTAGAAAGAGCACTCTTATTGGAGTCCGAAAGTCCTGATAGTGGATGTTGATATCCGGATCCGGGAGAGTCAATTGTGTTTCCTTGTTACTCGTCTGGAAAATCACATTCATTGGCCTGTGAGTCGACCTCGGTTGCATCTGTGCGTCATCACGACAAGAGTTAATGCAAACGCTTATTCAATAACTTTATTCAGCTTATAAAAGTAACGAGTCGACACCCGTCCAGGCTTTCCAACACCTAACAGTAGAACAATCTTGGTGTACGCCAGCCCACCCTGCCTATCCTACAGTATATCTAGAAAGTACCTGCGCGATATGTAGGAAACCCACCACAGGAACCCGAATGCCCAGCCAGGATACAGTAATCTTCAAAGGCGTAGAGAAGAATGTCAAAGAGAAATAAGACTCAGGGAATATTGTTTACTGTGTCGGCAGCATTTCATCACCATATATCACTCAGAGTTGCTCTGCCGTCCCCAGCCGTCTTCGGGAAACCCCCGCTGTCCTTAGACACCCTTTGCCGTCACATGTAGTCCCTCTCATTACTCGTACTCGAGTATTTATCCTCATGTGCATGACAGTCATTCCTAAAACCAGCTGTCTATATCGCCCCGCCATCCTTTCCTACACCCTACGGTTCTTGCCTACACCCTAGAGTCCTTGCCTACACCCTAGTGTCTTTTGACACCTCCTATAGTCCCCCGCAAAATCCCGGCCCTCCTTCCATATCTCCTGCCACCCCCCTTAGCAGTCGCTATCACCTATGCCTTACCATACTAAGAAAGGCCTAGAGTGTAGGGCCCGGCAGTCCTAGCCTAGCCTGGCCGTCCAGATTTATAGGTAGTGTGAGAGAACCAGTGCTTGGGCGGGAAGTTCTAGGAAAGCGAAAAGACTCTCCTCTATTGCCACCCTCCTTCTCTCAGTACTAACTAGCTGGCTATATATACACAACTCAAGAGAGTATGACCACGGACCACCCTCTCCGGACTACAGGACACAAGAGATAAGTACAAATAACTTGAATCTTAACGTAATCACCACCAGCACTACCACAGTAGTTACAGCATTGGCTCCATGGCAGAAGCAATAATATGGATTACTGCACAAACAAAACAATCACTTCTAGCACTGCAAGTGAAGATGTGGTTCACCGTATAAACAAATTTATCGCTGCCGGCTTGGCATTTGGTTATCGCGTTGGTTTTGCGTTGGTTGCCATGGACACATTTTCGTTGTTGGACTTTTGTTCTTAAGTACCTCCGTAACCAGGACACCGTCTAGAGCATGTTTGAAAGGTATTACTTGCCGGCTGTCGGGCTCGCGCAGTGCTACAGCGAGAATCCTCAAAAGACACCGCCCAAGGTTCCTCATCACTTTTCCTGGCCACTGCGTGACCTCACGATAGGCCTTTTTGGGCACAAAAAACCCCGGGTATGCTGGTAGCGCCTTCCAGGTGTCGTCAAAAGCCTGGAGCCAGGCGTGTTTCTTGAGAAAGCCCACGAGCCAGTCCATCAGGTGCTTGAATAACACAAGATCAACTGTATGAAGCAAATCTGGCTTGTGCATACCGGGCGCCAAAACCCGGTCATGCCCGTGAAACACGTTTCTCTCAAGATTGATACCAAGAGTGTCAAACATGATGCGGGAGTCAACACTGGCAGATTCACACTCTCAACGTTCATTTCTTGCATAATCTTAGGCCTGGTGGCTGTTGGCGTCAGTTCCTAATTCTCCTGGACGAACCTCACATTTAGGACAAACATTCGATTTTATCCCGTGAAGGGCAACGTTTTCCATATAGTCAGCAATCCACGTGGACAATATTGGAAAGCATCTCCGCACTTTCCCGTCGGCACAGTCAATATTGACGCCCTACAGCGCCGCGTTCTGCCAGGGCTCAAACAGGTGTTCGAAGATGCCTCGCCCTGTGTCAGCATTAATTTGCCTCTGCAACTGGTCCGCGGAGGACTTTGTAAGTTTGGGGGGAACCGGCAATAGCGCAAGGAGGAGAACTGCAATTGATCCCAATCTATTACGCCGCGTTGCTGGAAGATTTCCAATAGTCAAATAGACCGGCCATGCCTTCTTGTCACCCGAAAGGTTACTCAGATGCCTCTGATGTGACATCCCAATAACTGGAATAACAGTTGCGGCAGAGGGAAGTGTCTCCTATAATCAGTTCGTCAGCTCTCCCAGGAAGGAGATCTAGAAACCCTACTTGAATGTCCCACTACCAGTCTGTTGTATGCATCTCTGCATATACCCGTTGTCCTGTATGATCATATTCACGCCGTGGTGCGCAAACAAAGTCATTTCCGTAGACTATCTGGCGAAGGAGATATCGGACACAATCTAGGCCGTTGCGATAGAAGAATGATAAAGTACTCTTTGGGTCCTCTACCTGTCCTGCAAACCATTGTAGATATCCATTGTACGGATCCAATTGCTGGAGGTGCTTCTCCACTGTGTGCATAGAGCCATAGCCGACAGACTCAGAATTGCCTCAGCTACTCGCAAAGTATTCGTTGATTTGTGACTTCGGTACTTTACTCTCAAGGAGTCAAGAGGCCAGTCTGAACCCTTGCCCGCTAGGGAATGGTGCTTATGGGTCGTCGCACAGGTTACTGATTTCTTGCTCGAACCCGTTCACGTCCCCAATTGCTTCTCCAGCGCGTGGAAAATGCCTTTGTTGGCTGCCGGAAAAAGAGGCAGTGTTGTTAAGCATCTCAGTATCAGACTCGTACAGAACATCACCACTCAATACGTCATGCTTCCGTCCAGTCGGCACGGGATTGGATTCAAAGTCGGAATCCGGATGTTGCGATACGAGGTCAGTTTGCGTGTCAAGAACATGGCTGGCCGATGAGGGATATTATATAGTAGTAGAGGCGAGGATAATGTTTACATTGGCGTGGGTTGTTCCCAAAGGGTTCTCATATGCTACTGCTTGGGTGTATTTTTGTCGCCAGAATGGACGTTTGCTAGGCATCACAGGAGTGCTTAGTGTTGATCCTAACGCGTATAGATCGCACATAGGTTCAAGAGGCGTGCATGCTTTGAACATTAAACTGTAAATAGAGGTCAATCCGGTTTAGCGACCTAGACGTAGACGTCACCTGGTATCAGCTATGGTTTCTTTCATAAACGGGCTCGGCGAACTTCATCTTTCACCATGGTCATGTTTCAGAGGGGATGTTTCATTTCTAACACAAACATAAATCAATAAAACCCTGGCTATACTTGTCTTAGAACTACAAATTCTTGAAAAGAATCAACAGGCATTCAAAGTGTCAAATGACTGAGAGTTGTATATATAATCAGCATTGATCCTGATCGAATGAATTCATTCCCGGAATCAACTCACATTTACAACTTCCACGAAATCCACCCAATTGATACCCAGAACTAACTCATACTCACAATGTCCACGACATCTACCGAATTCACATGGCAGGCTATTGTCACCCTGGCAGCAACCTATACACCCCAAGGTCTAGCGATATGGCACATAATAACGTGGAGTGCGTCTGTATGCCAAATGCGGGAAACTTGCCGGCTCCCGCCTGCCAAACCTATCCCCTGCTGCCGGTATCTCTGAGAGGATATATATGTTCAAGACGCTTCAATTATCGAAAGATTGTTGATCACAAGTTATCAATGGGCATACCCGACAACAATCACTTGTATGGCGAATGGCGGCAGGCAGTAAAGGATTAGCTGCTTGCAAGGGGCTCAGGAAAATCCGTACTTTTCCTGACTACCATTTCCAGCAAATCGTCGCTGGTATGCGGACACTGCGCCCTGCCTGCGACAGCCTTGTCACAGCTGCGGCTGCGAATATCAGGGCTGTTATGCGACAGATCGATGAGGCTGTAGTTCAACTTGTTACAGACTGTAGGGTGAAGTTGAGAACCACAGTGAAGAATCATTGTACAGGCCTGGCACCACTGAGCCAGAATGGAGTCTTCTATGATCAGATCATGCTGAGCAATCGGTTACTACCCCCCAATGCCCTAGACCAGTGGGGTCCTGCAACGACTGTACCAAACCCAAGTCCAGTTCCCCCAATGGTCCCACCGGCTTACCCCCCTCAAGCACAAAACCTACTTGCTCATCATGGGAATTGCCTCCCGTCGGCGGAAGGTGTAGTGGCGCAAGGCGTCCCGGAGTAAAACGTACCTTATCATTGCGGGAATTACCCCCCTTAGGCGCAAAATGTACCCGCTCATGATGGGAATTACCTCCCTCCGACACAAGGTATACCAGTGCAAAACGTACCTGATCATCTCGGCAATTACCCCTCTTCGTGGCAAAACGTACCTCCTCATCCTGCGATTTACACTCCTGCTGGTCAAAACATACTGGGCCCTCCTGCGCAATGCGCTCTTCCGGGTCAAAACGCACCTGCCCTTCTTGACACTAACACTCTTCCTAATCCATTAGTACATGCTCCTCCTCTAAAGTATTACGCTCAGAATGCCTCAAACGCAACAGATGCAGCTGCGATTTATCAGATTCGTACGCCAGACCCATCGACAAAGATATCGACTCCATCCCATGTAAGCACTAGTGCCTCGACTCCAAGCATGCTTCCTAGGGGTGGGAATTACACGGCTCCCGACTGTATGCCAACAGGTTAGTTTCTTTCATAACAATTACGGGTTTTTGTGTATTTACTTGCTGACTGATGATTATTAGATTGGCTTGTTCTACTTGGAAGGCCCCGTAGTGTGCCTATTATTTGTACCTGGATAGTACGCTAGCGGGAATAGCTTGCATAATTATGCGCGGGGTATATGCCACCATAGGGGAGAGCCTATATCCGAACCCAAGCTTCCTGAGTACGGACTTCCCGGAGACATCTGGGAGACAACTCAGGAACCACAAAAAGTTCACGTTTCAAGATATGGCTAACTGATTGGAACGATGATTAGAGAACCAGTTCTCTACTCATACTAAGGCATACGCATTATGCATTGATAGATGAATATCAGACTTGATCACTTCATATTCATGATACTATTGGTATTTAGCCATTTAGACTGCATATTCCATTATAGTCTATCAGGACGAAGAGATCGAAGACTGACTACTGGTGGAGTGGGGACACCCTCAAAACAAATAGCAGTCGGGAGATTCTCAGAGTGAAGCTGGACAAGATTCAGGGTCAAACAGTGTTCGCACTTTGTTCTGACAAACTGAACTCTTAGAAAGATACTTCTTTAATAGAGAAGTCCAAGTAGCGTGAACATTAGTATAAATAGTAGGGCTCTCCCCGATGGTTGGGAACAGCATCAAGCAACGGAGAAGAGACCTTAACAATATTATAAGTTCAAGTTATTACGATATTCTTCTATTACTTTATCGAACAATGCTTCTTGAGCCTTCCTGACCGATATTCCTCTGTCTCAAATATCCTCGGCCTAGTTAGCCCGAAATCCTACCGTGTTAGCTACTCTGTAACACAGGCCTTCCAGATCCAGCCAGCGTCGGACACCAGAACGAAGGGCAAACTTAAATTTTAGGCCTGACCCTAACGTGCTGCATTGGCGTCCCCCCCATATAACTGGAGTCCAGTTCGCTGAATTAGATTCCTATGACATGTAGGGGCTCTCAGCTATGATTTCGAGAAATCTACCAAAGGACCGAATTCGCTATATACTTGGTGCCAATGGAGAAGGCCGCCGAAGGCTCTGCAGGGTTCCTTCTCAACAGGTATCTTGCATTGATTATATTTTCAACGATAGCGATGAACCAGTAAAAGCCTGGCTCCTGTCGAATCCAGTTCTCAATGACCCACTCGATCTCATGATCTATTATTACCGCGACAAGAACGACACACGACCGGTGACACCATCGTTAAGGGCACACCAATATCTCCATAAGGACGCCATCGCTGATTAGGCCGATTCCGCAGCAGGACATATGGGGAACATGCATTACTGGGCTTCATATATACCACCCAGCTTTGATTACGGGAACGGGAATCGATCAGGGAATCACCAAGATCGAGACGCCCCACATGTTTCCCTTTCAGGATCATCCAGCTCATCATCTGATATCGCGGACACCAGGCGTAAGGTTCAGGACAGCCCCCAGATGCCCTCACCCGCTGTATGCGACACTGTTGAATCGGCCATGGCTCGTACCCTGGTCGCTGTCAAATCTTTGTGCCGACTGAATACACCAATGTCTTCTGACCTACTTGGGCGTCTAATATGCGGGAGCAAGACTCTCAAGCCTAGTGCTCCAGATAATGAAAATTTGGACGTTCCCGAATTGAAGAAAACACGCTTAGGAGCGTCGGAGCGTGAGTCTATGAAAGGCGTAGAGGTACGCATTGGGGGGGATCCGAAGGGCGACAATTGTGAGAAACAGATATCGAGGAGACTTCACGGGGGTTCAATGGCCGGGGGTGTTCACAAAAGTAATAGATGAGACCGTGGGGCGATTACTTGTGGTGTCTAAATAGATTCCTTGTTTTATTAGTTTTGTTTATCGTAGTCTTTCATGTATTCAGGATTGGAATTTTAAGCTTATAGATTAGATAGAACAACTCTTCAGGGAAATATTGTGCTATTGGCGGCCTTCTCCGAGTCAATATTCACGTGTCACTGAGAGTCGCTGAGTATCGTTGAGAGTCGCTGAGTATCGATGAGAGTGGCTGAGTATCGATGAGAGTGGCTGAGTATCGATGAGAGTCGGTAACCATCGATGAGTGTCGATGAGTGTTGATGTCAGCCTCACACAAGAACAAGTTAGTGAGCGCTTGATCTTCCCGGATGATCGCATCTTATCTTTTAAGCCACATGATACTACGCTCTTCCGCCAAGATATTAACAGCAATGTCTTCTAGCCAGGGCAACGACATCTCTTGGCATCTCCAGAACAACAACCCCCGGCCATCCGGACCCTAGAGAGGCTTAAAAGCTCATTGCATATATCAATGAAGACACACGATAAGCATCGATTTGAATTATCTATAGAGCTAAATTTAGAGCTTAGAAATATAAGTCTTCATTTGAATGGTGGGTGCAAGATCGTCGGAGTCGTGCAAACCCTACGAGGTCATCACATCGTAGGGTTCAATGTTTACACAACTCAGATGTCTGGGGGGTTTTTTTTGCGATGCACCACGAGCCTTCCTGACGTCTAAGGCGCGGTAAATGCAGGGCTTCCCTGTGTGCGACCGCCCACAGACGGAGTGCGAAGAGAAGGTAACCAATGATCCATTGACACCATTATTCTTCAAACATGCTCCGATGTGTGGCTGACAGTTGTCATTTATGTCACAGTGGGCCGTCGGGAACCCATGAAAATCTCTATTTCGTTCCGCCCGTTGAGGATTCTGGGTACGTCAACAACAACCTACCCATATATCCAAGAACCCTTTAAACTAACAGATGAATCAGTGGGCGCTATGGCGACATAGCATATGCAAAAAGCTGGTGTGGATTCAAGAATGCTCGAACCAAAACTAGAGCCTACGACGTATGCCGTTGTGATATTAAGGGCTATATCAAGTCCCGCTCGTTGAATCCAGGACGGCTAACTGACGATCAATTGACGGTGATCCTCAACTTTGCCAGTTCTCTTCCACCTGGCAAATCCCAGATAGAATTTGTAAAAAAAAACCACCACGCTGAGGACGTCAGGGAGGTCAGTCGTCAACTGAGGATTTTGGCCATGGACACGGCTAAGAAACTAGCGACGGCAATGAAGCATGACTACGTAGAGCAGGTTGGTGATGAGGTTGCTGGACCTCCGAGCAAGTGATCAATCCACGCTAAGTTCGTAGTAATAGATGTCTTTAGTGGCATCGCCGAATTCAACTTCCGCATATTCCCTACAGGCAATAAGGATCCACATTGTTGGCCGAATGGGTGCCCCTCAAGGTGAGCATGCGTTCCGTGGCCATCCCTGGTGGCAGAATGGCTCCGATCGGGGAATAGCCTGGGGAGTCCTCGAGTCGCCAAGCATAAAAAACCTGCTCGGCGTGATAAAGGCGCAATGCGCTGAGGAGGTGATTCTGTGCTCTCGATATCTTATCGGCGGAACTCGTAAGGGTAGTAACGAACTAAGTCTGGATCCCACAGCCCCACTCCCCCTCCGAGACCTCATCTTTCTCCACAAACATGATGATCTTGGGGCGTGGCTCGTTGCTAACAATGGCAAACATCCTCTGTATCTCATGGTTCTGAAGTCACGCCACGAGGAAGCAGGGGATGACAGATCAACACCGGAGCCCGTCGGAGGCAGACACCCATTTTTCGACCGCAACGTCTGAGATCATTCCAGGCAGGCAGAACATATAGTGGAGGGCATTCAATGGGACAACGAGGACAACGAGGACAACGAGGACGATGAGGATGACGAGGACGACTACATCATGGTGAGAAATAGGCGTATGAGGCAGCAATCGGAAGAGCACTGGGATGAAATGGAAGATATGGACGACGAGGAGGACGACGAGGGGGTGGACGGCGAGGAGGATGACACCGAGGAGGATGTGACGGAAGGCAAACGGGAATCTCACATGCTCCAAGAGCAGCAGACCATTGTTATCAACATAAGTTTATTGTGTTTTAGCTATGCTATCTAGAAGAATATCAGACTCAATAACTAAACCACCTGAATAGGACAACAATTCAGGCACCCCAGGCCCCTCGAGACAATCTGGCGCCACGAGGTTTCTCCGATTGGACGTGGAGGAGGAAGCATCAGGCTCTAATCCCATGGTGCCAGTGTCGCGCTCGAAGCAGTCGGCACTGTCAGACTCCGAGCAGGAGAGAACTGTTCTACAGCTAATCCAAGAGACGCCATGGATGGCTAGTTGGCGGAGAAATCCCAACCGGAGAGGAGGCGACCGACCGTCATGCCTGCAATAACGCTCAGGATAGTCCTCCTACTGGACTCTCTGGGATGCTTGATCAGTGTCCGGTCAGCACTCCCACCCCCATCAGGCACACAGTTGCCCCACATCCCACCATCCCTGATGCTGAGACAATTGAGCCAGCTCCCATCACACCAAATGCTGAGTTTATCCCATTGGCTCCCTGTACGCCAAATGCAGAGACAGTTCCGCCGGCACCGCAAACCCCGGCCCCTGCACTGGATCAGGATATCACGACCTCCCCTGGGCCCCCTCCATCTCAGGCTCCTAACACTCATGATGCCCCTACAGCCGTGGGCCAAAACACACAACCGCCGCCAAAGGGCCGTCGGCGAAGCACCAGGGTTGCCGGCAAGTGATTCTTTCTTCTGTGGATTTTCTTTTACTTTTTCATTACCTGTCTGATTGTGCAAGCTTCGTAGTTTAGATGTTGAATTTTCACCCTGGACTTTCTTAGCTAGCATAGGATATTAATCATACCATTGAGCACCCTTGTATTAGCATCTTGTATGACTAGCTATTTCAATCTCTTGTGCCTGATCTCCTTTTTTCCCGTCCATCTTAGACTCCCAGCCTCGCCTTAGCTGAAGTCTAACCTTTACTAGATTCGGCCCACATCACTTTATCAAACCAGAACTGTCCAGGTGCTCGGGGTGGTCCTCGAGCCACTACAGTGCATTCTACATTCATGTTTGTTGATTGGTCGGCTGGAGATGAGGTTCCATATATATCATCCACTTTAGGTGTGGCCGTTGTCTCGCTAGAATTATTGTCCCCAACCGCTAGCTTTTGTGGCAAGTACCGGGCCTTCGGAACGCCCCCATTTCGTCCAAATCTTTAAGCCTGGAGTCTTGAAGTCTAGGAGTCCTGAGCCTAGCAGGACCACAGACACAATGTTGAATATTCAGAAAACCCTTTTCGCAATAGCATATCTAGCTTCAATACCGAGTAATAGTGTATGATGCACCCCCCCCTAAGTCCTAGCGTATAAGACCTAACCTGTCCTATCGAAAACAAGAAAACCACGCAATCTCCTCCTCTTCACAAGACTCGATATAGGTTGAACTATTTTCTTCGCTCCCAAAAATCAGAGTTATATTTTGGCTAACATCTGATTATCCAGTATTCCACGAGGCATCGGCAACGACAGACAACTTCACGTAGTCAGCCGACCAATGGAGCAGGATATCGGATCAAGGGTAGATGCGACTTCGTACCAGAAACTATGGGATCCAGGCAGCCAATACCTCTAGTTGGTAATCTGAATATGCATAGACGCGACATCGTACCGGATAGCATGGTATCCAGTCAGCCAATACCTCTATTTGGTAATCTGAATGGGCCTAGATGCAACGTCTTACCGGATACCATGGCATCCAGTCAGCCAGCCCCTCGAGTTGGTAACTTGAATATGAACGGGCGTAGGCACGACGTTGTACCTGACCCTATTGGATCCGGATCGGGAATGCAGGCGGAGCAATCTGGCAGCTCCCAGACGCTCTTAACCCACCAGCCGTCGCATGAAAGCCAATCACTCAGTCTGGGTGAGACCAGGGTTCTAGAAAGACTGCCCAAGCGTCCGCGAAGAACAACAATACAAACCAGGGCAAATATCAAACCCGAGGTGGAGCCCGAGAGGCAAGGGCATTTGGAAACTGTTCATTTAAAAGATGATAGCAGTGATGAATATGAAAACCCATGCAATGCAGATGAAACTGGATCGGAGACCGACATCGATGTTGACGCCTCCAAAGTTTCCGAGGGAACAAGATCCAAACGGCGTCATAGGTCGCAGGCATCTCGCACACAGGGCAACAGTCAACGACCCATGGTGCGAATCTCAACCACCTCCGGATCACAGGACGTCCCTCTCATTAGACAGACACCAGCAAATTGTGGATCCATGATCCGTGGTAGAGCCTACAGTCCGCCGACCTTTCTGTCATCAAGCATGGGATATTCGTCCCCGCTAGCCACCCATAGTGGTACTACATCTGGTGTGGATCCTCGAGTCCTGTAGGTGAACCGGGTATCCTATGACCACGGCAGCGCGAGCCGGCCACAGATTTACGGCGAAATACCGCTAGAGGGGCTGAGGGGACCATATTAGAGCAGGCGATCGTGCTGATGCTCCGGTACACAATTTTTGATAACCCACTGCCGAACCCCCTTGCTTTGACATCTCAGATATGCATAGTATGAGGAAAGGGGCTGGAGACGATATCATATGCTGGGAATATTGAGCCATCGGAGGAGAGTGTAAAGCACGTAAGTTGACTCAGCCAGAGGTGATACGACGTAGAGATGGTCACTGACTGTAACAGCTCCGTCAAAAACATACTACAGTGAGAGGGCAATTCTTGTATCATGTGAAGCATAATATCAGACAGCTATACGATCTGCCGCTAGATAATCCTACTCCTCTGGTGCGCAGGGTTGATTATCTGCTAGAACAGGACAGATTCATGTGCCCACCGCATGGATATGAGGTTGGTTCCAGCTATTGAACTTGGGCAGACATGACTAATCGCCGGACGAACGTAGGTCTTAACCTTCAGGTTCCTTGCCCCCAGATTCCGGACGCTATATAAGGCAGGTTTTTCTACGGAATCAAAATGCAAGACATGCTGGACCATAAGTTTCTGAAGCGCACAAACGGTACAATGGTCTGTCTGACATGTGCAATACTGTGCCATTCACTACAGGCGTCGCAAACGGGGATATATAACAAACCCCCCAACTTCAATCCTGAAGTAGTTGGAGGTGGGAGAGTCCGAATCATTGCCTGTTTTTTGATAACCCAGTCCAGTAATCATGAAAAACGCAAGTTCTTTTTATCCAGCAGAAGAACACGTTGTGGGAGTTCGCCTGTACAATGCAGGACATGTTTATATTAAACCTGCGTCAGAAGATCGGACAGAGGATCGAGAAACAGCATAGCATCCGGCTGGAGGGGAGAGAGGGCTTCACGGACGATAACGACGCCATTTATGCAGAACTGAAGCGTCAGCTAGGCAACCCGACTCAGTGAGATCCTGCCCTATCAGACAGATGCCGATTGACACCCACGTCGGTGGCCTGGGGGTGCTCGAGGATAGTCAAAATTGGTTGCAGCAGATGGAAACATCACTGGATCTATGTCAACCGTCGATTGACTGGAAGCTAACGGTTTTGGATTCAGATGGGTCGAATCATGGCAGTCTTGACAATGCAGGGGGGGCTGTGGACTCTCAAATTGGTAATCGCTTATCGCTCAGCCTGGACGATTCCCAGAGCAGGGAAGGTGGGCCGGGAGCGCTAGAGGAAACCAGCGGCCGGCAGGATGATGCGAATACCACGGAGGGTGCTTAAGGGGATGTGGTACGTATAGGTAGATTTAATTTTTTTCTAGTGATGGGACGTGCAGAAGCGGGGGTAATAAAGGTCATAAGCAATAGTCACATAGTATCATAGTAGATACCGTAGTATAGGGTATCTGGATGACTGGAATAAATTATGAGCAATATTATGATAATTTTGGGAAAACGTCGGAAGACGTCAGGACATGATAGGCTAGGGTCAGAAGGTGTCAGGACGTACAGGACGTAGGGTGCATTTCAGGACGTTGTCAGGACTCAACCGGACCTTGAGCAAGTCTTTTGAACGAGGCGTCGGATCGACGTCGCATCCAGAATGGGAGTTCACGTTCTGTGCGTCCTGTGCGTCCTGTGCGTCTGACACACAGGAAGAGGAATAAGCTTTTTGCTAATGTGGCTCCAGGGTCCCTCCCTCTTTGCAAAGCAATGGGGTTCATCGTTGGGCTACAGGTAGGTTGACTACAGGTTTGGGCTTAAGTGTATTTCCTTTCTAGATCGGCTTGAGGTTTTTCTTGTTTTGTAAGTTTGTTAGTTCACTGTCAGGGGTTTCTTTCTTTGAGTTGCACGTCTGTGGAGGTTTATTCATTCGTTGGATTCAGGCCTGTGGTTTCTCCATAGTTTCTACCGATAGTACCGGAGCATGGTTTCCACCTCTACTCAAATTGGTTGACGGGTTGGGCACAGTCAGAGGGTTTTAGCCAGGAGAAGCGAGATGGACTGTAGTTGGAGGTTTTTTGTCTACATAGCTAGCGCTGACGTGACTGTTGTACCTTAAACAAATATAACAAGAGAAATCAAAAAGAAAAGAAAAAAGAAAAACAGAAAAAAGAAAGAAAAAAGAAAGAAAAAAAGAAAAAAAGAAAAGAAAAGAAAAAAGAAAAAAAAGAAAAGAAAAAGAAAAAAAGAGAAGAAGAAAACTGACCAAGAGATACACACGTACCATCTCCTCTCTACCTCCTGTGATTGAAATCTCAACACTACGAGAAATCATTGTCACCTTTCTCCATCCACTTCTCCTCTCCCACGGTGGCTACTGACTAGGAGTTGACCTTTAGTCACCTTCCCTCCTCTTCTGAGGCCCGTCGGCCTTCCCTCCTTGAGGTGCTTGTTCCAGTTCGTCGTTGACACCCACTCATCAAGTTCAGTTCTCCCCCTTACTCCGCACTTGCTTTGCCTCTCGCTTGGCATTTTGCACTGTCAGAAAGCTTTCCGGTTCTTTCACCATCGCTGTTACGGTGTCAAACTCTGGGTCGAAGTAGGTCTCAGCTTGCTGAGCTTGTAGCTCTGATGGCACAAGCCTCGGTTAGTAACATCTCTGTCCCACCCCGGTTTTGTTGTCGTCCCAAAAACTCTTACTATGGCCTGTTTGTCAGTTGTGACTAGCCCGTTCACGATCCTTCCTTCCTCTGCATCGCGGGTCTCCCTGCTTGCACCATTACTGGTACCGGAGCTGGCACCATACTGCCTCCTAATCCTCCCCAATCATCGGACCTCTCCTCAGTTATCCCCAGTCGTGGTATTGGACAGTCTCCCTGTCGGTCATGAACACCTTGGATCGATCCAATTACTAGTGCGACTGTACTTCTATGGTTACCAATGTCAACCCACAAATCCAGTGGTTTTCTCCATGCTCTAAGATCACTCTATCCTCCTCCTCAGATCCTGTCACGCCTTCATTAATCAATCCTTTCTTTTGTTTTACAGGAGACTCCAGAAGTGTTTTGGTCTCTCTCCTGGACCTCTCTATGAATTGTTTACTTATGTGTCTGGGGTATATTATCTTAGGTGCTTGGCAAGGGGGCTTTTTCCTATGGATTCAGGGTGCTTGATTTTTCCCAGGAAGAGATGAAGCGGGGGGTTGGTTGGGATTAAGGGTTTCTTTATGCCATAGCTAGCGCTGCATGCAAGTTCTTGTCCCTTAGCATGTAATCCATGATATCAAAAAAATTAAAAAAATTAAACAAACCCCCCACCAAGAGATAGAATTTTCACGCAACCATCTAAGTACTTTTCTATACTCAGAAGTTGCCATTCAATTCTCCTTATCTTCTAAACTATTGAATACTACGAATACTTTACCAATAAGCGCTCAGAGCCTATGACTGTTAAGACAGTCTAAAGAGGCGCGACGATTATATAGCACTATTAGGATAGTCCTATGTCCCGACAAGATCGTCCTGTATTATGTGATAAGATAGTAAGGTCTGTATATGACAAGACAATTCTGTACTATCTGAAGAGATTGCAACCATTCGGGTAAGCAAGGTTGTTACCTGTTGCAATATAATGCACAGACAATAGGATTGTTACACTTAACTACAGTGAGAGACTCCCTATTCTGATAACAAACAATCCTCGACAAAACTTATTGAATAAAGCTTTCAGGCTTAACAATATTAAGTTTTCCCGCTTGATTCTACTTTGAATTGTTTTTATCTTTCTTTTGATTCTTACTTCTACTTTGAGTGTTCGGTACCATTGCAATCTCAGTATCTTTCTTCCTACAGAGTGTCCCCGTTACGACTAGTTAAGATGAAGGAACCGTTTATGTTCTCCCAGGATACTATAGTCTATGTTAAAAGATTTCTTATATAAGAGGTTTATTGAAGGAAGGAAGGTAAGAACAACTGTACTAGTAATGCAAGGATAGTTCTGCATTCTATCACAGTTCTAATTACATGCTATTTATTCCAAGTTTAATCCTGATATATTTCAATTCAGTAATGGCTGCTTCCATAGTTTCCTAAACCATCACCCAATTAGCCTTTACTTAATCTCATGAAAAGCATACTTGCAAAAGGTGTTCCAGCATTCTTAAATCCTAGTAGTAAACTCGCTCCAGTTTAACTCGCTGAATTTGCATCTCTGGATAGTATCTTTCTGCGTAGTAACTTTGGAATACCCTGTCTGTCCATTTCAACTATCTAATATTTGCAATCTAGCCCAAACTCTGATTCCCTTCTTCTACCTGCAAGGCAAAACCTACAATCAAGTCAGAGAGAAAACACTTTGAATACATCAGCAAAAAGATAGCCTCCGTCAGATATAGTAGTATTGTGTCCTGACTCTCCTAGCCTGGACTCTGCGTCCTGTGCATCCTATCAGGCCTGTACCCGTGTGCCACATCTGGTTGCGTCTGGTGTCTCCAGAGACTCTTGCCTACACTGGGTTCCATCCGGATTCGTGCAACTAACCAGCCCTGCCTCTCATCGTGTATTCTCACTTAAACCTTAACACTATCTCACATCAGAATTCACCACTACACCTGATTCTCCTTTCAGCCTTCTTTATCTTCTAGCCCCAATGTGAACAAGGAGTATTTCTTGGCAAAGAAAATATGGTTAGTGCTGGCCCCTGGTGAGAAAGCCATCATACCCTTAATCTTAAATTTGCGCTAAAGACCGCACGTCACACTGGCACATAGAGTTCTATTTTCAGAACATCATCATTAAATGAGCGAAAATGCCAGCTCACCCCAGTCTGAAAGCGAGTGATAGCCATAAAACTCTCAAGTCTAGCATACCGTCAATCACTGGGAAGTGTTACAGCACCTAGAAGTGTCACACATGGCAACCATGAAAACTACAACTAAAAAATACAACAACTCAACCAATTGTTAACAAAATTGGACCAAACAAGGTAATATCAATTGACAAAGGAGAGGAGAGCTAATTTATACCTGAAAAATAAAAGAAGAAGATTCTCCAGTAAGGGATACCAGAAAGGGAGAGAAAAATTACTTAAAAACTACAAGAAAGAAGATAGGACAAGCTAAGATACAGGAGCATGCAAGACCATTTACAAACTGGATATAGGTAATCTGCTACTGGCAGAGAAAATATAGAAAATTATAGTTGGCCCTGATTGAAGTCTAAAGTGTGCTGAAACCTCTGGGAAATAGGTCAATTTTATAGCAAAATGATAAAAATATTAAACACTAACAGAAGTAAAAGGGGACAGCTTCAGGGATAAGGAGTAAACTATAGGTGTGGCCCAAGATCAGTGTACTCCGAGTATTATGATTAATAAGGATTTCTTGTTTCGTCGCAGTAGTGAAGCTAGTGTTTTTATATATTTAATAGGTTATGATATAAGAAGTTTTCATGCAGGTTCTATCTTAGGCAATTACGTCTGTGATGAAAATTACACAAGAATAGTCAGATAATACTTACATACAATTCCAGTGAAAGAAATATTCATTTGTACTTACTTTATTGGTACTACATTACAAGAAAGAGATTTCCCAAGAGTGTAATTCAAAATTGATCATATTACAAAAGCAAACCTAGTGCCTCCGTACTGAAACCCCCCTAGTTACACTATGCCTTTTCCTTGTTATATTGTAGTAAAAATATCAACTCTCACAAGTTCAGTTAACCTCAGATATGTACATTTCCACATTGTATACCACTTTGCCTATCCTCCTTAATTTTACATATATATATTGTTCCACTGACTTTAACAATTCTATATTAAATATTGTTAAGAAAACCTATTAACTATAAGCCTATTCCTGTTAACATAATCTTTGTTATTGTACTAATACTTGTATAAAAACACTAGCCACTACTATGTACTATAGTAGAAATTACTAAGTAGTTGTAGTAAATAGTTTAACTATTAAACTATATTGCTAAAAGGGCAACTATAGAAGTGTTTCTTTTTTCAATATAGTTAAGACATATTCCCAAGTGATGAGTAAGTGATTTTGAATGTAGAAACAACTTGTAGTTGTGAAATCTGTAATACAATTTCTTATATTGTTATAAATTGAAAATATAATAACAACAGCTCCACTACGACTAAATTATAGCAAATCCTGATCAATTGTAATATTCTAGGTGCACTAACCTTGGGCCATACTGTAACGACCCTATAGATAGGTAGCTACAGTGGACTAGACTCAAGCCGATATGGTATACCAAGAGGTAACCAGAGTGAGGATAGACCAGTATACTTAGTATAATAGCAGTACCGTATTTTCTCGTGTTTTACGGGTTTTTGCCAAGCCGGTGCGTGGAGTCTGAAATGGGCCCTCAAATCCCCCCAGCCAGCATAGAAACCAAGGTGTGGGTTCCAGGAGTCTACAACAATGCGGCTGAGTGATCGTCTGCAATGGTTGTGTGCCCAATCTTGGGCAAAAACCGGTCTTGGCAAAAAACCGTATAACACGAAAAAATACGGTAGACATGAGTTAGTACAGGTGTCTACAAAGTGACTTGGTGACATAAATTTAAAAAGGGTAACCTAGGTAGGCCAAAGTTATCCTGCCAGGCAGGGTAACCTTCGGAGAGCATGTTCATGTAAAGCTAAGGAAACATAGTAAACGTTGCACGGGTCTCCGGGGCAACTTTATATGTGGTCGCGCGGACTCCCGAAGGGAATAAAGGCATAACAGGGTGAAGTTACCCTACCGTGGAAACATGATTACCCTACCTTGCCGACCCAGGTACCCTACTGAGGTACCCCAGTTACCCTACCTTCACTGACAACGTCGTCGGCGGACTTAGGGTGAAGTTATCCCACTATAGTAGGGCTCTTAGATGTTTATAGGGCCGCTTCGTGGGGCATGAAACAGGCTACTGACGGAGCAGGAGTGGTTCGCACACCCTATAACTATCAGGGGATATTCCTAACAACCCCCTGCGGCCCGAGCGTTGGTACGGCGGGACAGCACTGTATGGCTGTGTAGTTGTGTGCTTCTTAGTCAAGTGAAATGCAGAGGAACACTCCCACAACACCATATGAGTTGTGGCCGTCCAACCGACCAGAAGCTGTTCGCAGGATATATAAGGGGTGTGAGAGTGACAGCCTCTTGGGGTGCCACCTGGATAACACCTGGGAACCACCTACGGGCATACTTTAACCTCCGGGTAAGTGTATGGTTAACAGTAGAGGGCTTGGGGCTGACCGGGGAAGCTGCAAGACTTCCAGGACAACCAGCCCAATGCCAGTCCCAGGATACGCCGAGAACTGTAGCATTACCATGGGTTATTAGTGGACTCTAGAGGTGTGAGTCTTGTCACGATTTAAGAGAGTCCCACATGGTTGACTGTGGGTAGCGCCCATGCAGTCAAGCAGCAGGAGACTTCTTATTGTGGGAGCATGCAGTCAGGTTTAGAGACTTAGTATAGCCAAGTAGATTTACCAATGAACTGCGTAGCCTGTATAGACGAAACCACCGCTGGGCCACTGAGTCCCAATGGATATTATCTCTACGGTGGGGATGTTGGTCAGCCACTGACATCCTACCGATAGGAAAGGGTTTTTGCTCAGGCAGATGTAGTTGGAGAGACATTACCGGTAGCACTTCCTATTTGTGGAGAGAGTCAATATCCGAGCGGTCCGACTGCCTCAGAGTGTTAGCTCGCTCTAGGCAAGTGAGTTGGGCAACCCTGAGCTGAGCAGAGTGCTCCTGAAAGGTCAGAATGGTTGACGGGTGTCCTCTAGCTTTACATTATTCTGCTTAACTAAAGCGAGGGACACCCTATTCTGATAACCAACGATCCTCGAGACAACTTATTGAGTGAAGCTTTCAGGCTTAACGATATTAAGTTTTACCGCTTGATTCTACTTTGAATTATTTTATCTTTATTTTTGTTCCTTACTTCTACTTTGAGTCTTGGGTACGGTCGCAATCTTAGAATCCGTCTTCCTACAGAGTGCCCCCGTTACACATACCTGTATTTCACTTCTTATCTGTTAAGCTGTCTTCCTTAACCTCTGAGTGCCTTTCTCTCCTTTTTATTGTTTTACTATTATGTTAACCTATTTTCCCGAGGTTTCAGCACACTTTAGACTTCAATTACAGCCAACTATAATTTTCTATATTTTCTCTGCCAGTCCCATATTACCTATATCCACTTTGCAAATGGGCTTGCATGCTGCTGTATCTTAACTTGTCCTATTTTCTTTTCTGCAGTTTTAAGTAATTTTTCTCTCTTTTTTCTGGTATCCCTTACTGGAGAATCTTTTTTTTTTTTATTTCCCAGGCATAAATTAACTCTCCTCTCCTTTCTCAATAGATATCACCTTGTTTGATCCAATTTGGTTAAGAATTGGTTGAGTTGTTGTATTTTTTAGTTGTGGCTTTCATAATTGCCATGTGTGACACTTCTTGATGCTGTGACACTTCCCGGTGATTGACGTTAGTGCCTGAGGGTTTCTCGGCACTTAGCCTCAAACTTGACGTGACGCGTCACACTCTTTTCATTACAACACTAAACATCCACACTTTCGGTCTACAGCTGTAACACTCCACCACTGCCAGACAATCAATCCTGAATCCGACACTTGAAGCCTCCTGGGCTCAATCCCAGCCATCCAGTGGTATAAGATTTATCCCAAGTGGGATATTATTCTTGAGGGTTACAGGGCTGAATGGCGTGGAGTGCTGGTGATCCCAGAACCCGATGGCAGATTCCTCCACAACCACTGCTCCAATCCTGAATCTGATTGCGGGAGGTTGTTGGGCCCGATGCCGGCTACGCAGCGGTATAAAATACGTCTCTGTGGCAACAAACCTCAGGACATCGCTAGCTCTTGTACGAGCTGTCTTTATCGATACCTTGGCGATCCCAGAACTCAATGGCAGATTCCGCCACAACCACTGCACCAATCCTAAATCTGATTGCGGGAGGTTGTTGTGCTTGATTCCAGCTACGCAATGCTATAACATCAGCAAAAAGGTGTTCTGCATTAGATACTGTAGTGTTGCGTCCTGACTTGGACTCTGCGTCCTGTCCGTCCTGTGCGTCCTGTACCAATGCGTCACATCTGGTTACGTCTTGTGCGGCCAGAGACCCTTGCCTACACTGGGTTCCGTCCGGACACATACAACTAGGCAACCCTGACTCCCATGCATCCTGACTAAAACCTCAACACTATCGCACATCGGGATTCACCACTACCCCTGATTCTCCTTTCAGCCTTCTTTGTCTTCTAGCCCAGATGTGAGCAAGGAGTATTTCTTGGCAAAGAAAATATAGCTAGTGCTGGCGCCTGGTGAGAAAGCCATCATACCCTTAATCTTAAATTTGAGCTAAAGACCCCAAGTAAGACTCGCACTCAGAGTTCTATTTTCAGAACATCATCTTGGAATGAGCGAAAATGCCAGCTGACTCCAGTCTGAATGCGAGTGATAGCCATAACACTGCCTGGTAGTTTCTCAGCACTTAGCCTCAAACTGGACGCGACGCGACACACTCTGTTCATCACTGCACAACACACAACATCCACACTCCCGGGCCACAGCTGCAACACTCCACCACAGCCAGACAATCAATCCTGAATCCGATACCTGAATGTTCCTGGGCTCGCCGCTAGCTATCCAGTGGTATAAGATTCATCCCCAGAGGGATATTATTCATGAAGTTACAGGGCTGAATGGGGTGTTCATCAGCAAAAAAAGCATTTGCTCCAGACGGATAGGCATTGCGTCCGGACGCAGGAAATCCGTCTGGAGCATCCTGTCCGCCCAGCCCGCCCTCAGATGGCCCCAGCACAATGGTTGCATCCTAGTCCGTTGGGTGCAATACAACCCGCATCCTGTCCGCCCAGTGCACCTGGATCCATTTCACTCCCTAATCCCCCGAAGAAACCAAGGGTAAGTGACCCATAGGGCTCTGCATTGTGGAACTCCCCCTGCCCCTGATGGCCTCTGCTTACAACAGGCTACTTCATCACCAGGTAAAGGCTGTTCAGGCCAAAAAGGATCTAAACATAGGATGACTAAGCATCTATTGTCCCGGTAACGACCCAAAACATACCCCTTATTTGATCACTGCTAAGAACTCTCGCAAAAGGTTTCTAAGTTCTTCCCACCTTGTATTAGGCTTCATGATCGAATGAGTTGACCTATTGAATATTATCACGCTTCGGAGAGGGGCATGCTCATCCATCCAGGTTGACACTAATTATTACACCTAAGCGAGCGGATTCCAATGAGGCCCTTCCTGACTGTAGTGGATTCCAATGAGGCCCTTCTGGACTCTAGCGGATTGCAATGGGGCCCGGCCAGACTCTAGTGGATTGCAATAAGGCCTTGCCAGACTCTAGCGGATATCGGCCAGTGCCCCGTGAGGTATCTGCCTTTTTCTTCCTGCTGACCTCTATAGCCATGCGGACGCTTCGAAACCTATACCACTCGATTCCCCTCGACCGGCGGATTCCAACGCACCCTGTCCCGACGCTGTCCGACCGCTGGTTAAAATGTTATCAAAACCTTTATACTGGAGTTCCCCGGGCAAGTACTTTCTAATTGGCGCCTACTGGGTGCTACAGGCATGCGGACACTTAGAGACCAATACCATTCAATTCCCCTCGGCGAGCGGACTCCAATGACACCCTTCCTGACTCTGGCGGCCATCTGCCCCCTGAGATATCTGCCTTTTTCATCCTGCTGACCTCTATAGCCATGCGCACTGTTCGAAGCCTATACCATTCGATTGCCCTCGACCGGCGGATTCCAACGCACCCTGTCCCGATGCTGTCCGACAACTGGCTGAATGGCTATGCATACTTTTCTACTTGACTTCCTCGGGCAAGTACTTTCAAATTGTTGGCTACTGAGTGCTACAGGCATGCGGACGCTTCGAGGCCTATACCATTCGATTCCCCTCGGCGAGCAGACTCCAATGAGACCGTTCCTGACTCTGGCGGACATCTGCCTGCTGAGGTAACTCCCTTTTTCATTCTGCTGACCTCTATAGCTATGCGGACGCTTCAAAACCTATATCATTCGATTCCCCTCGACCGGCGGATTCCAACGCACCCTGTCCCGACGCTGTCCGACCGCTGGTTGAACTGTTATCGAAACCTTTGTACTTGAGTTCCCCGGGCAAGTACTTTCAAATTGTTAGCTACCGAGTGCTACTGTTTTCTAGACTAGCTTTAATAAATATATGCCTATTTTACTATCTAAATGACTCAAATAAGTAAACATGAGTAATACTGCCTGGATCTTTCCTGACAATTTGGATATTCTCCCCAGTTTTCACTAACTTATTCAAAGTCCTCGAAGGTAGAGTTGTTGACTTAGGAGGTATCTGATGATAGCCAGTTACACCTGAGTACTTCCACTAATGTTCTATCCTATCAGGTTGCGTCCGGAGAACCTTTTTGCGTCTGGAGAACCTTTCTGCGTCGGGTACCTTCTAAGTCCTTGGTTGTGTCTGGTGCGTCAGGGCGGCATGGACCCCTGTCCACAAGCACCCAATAAAAGACAGCACACCCAGAATGCGAGTTTACGTTCTATGCTCCTGGACCGCCGGACACACAGGGAGCACGGGGTACGTCCGGGTGTATGCTTTTCTTTTTGCTGATGTGGTGCTGGCGATCCCAGAACTCTATGGCAGATTCCTCCACAACCACTTCTCCGATCCTGAGTCCGATTACGGGGGATTGTTGGGCTCGACGACAGCTACCCAACGGTATAAAGGACGTCTTTGTGGCATCAGAACTCATGAAATCGCTGACCCTTGTGAGAGTTGTCTTTATAGGTACAACCCTGGCGACCCCAGAGCTCGATGGCAGATTCCTACACAACAGCTTGACCGATTCTGGATCCGATTGCGGGATATTGTTGGGCTCGACGCCATCTACGCAAAGGTATAAAGGACGTCTCTGTGGTATAAAAACTCAGGAAATCGCTGTCATCTTTGGAGGGGATCCCTATACCACTATCATAGTAGCCCTAGAGATTCTTTACTCGACGGCAGATTACTCTACAACCGCTCGACGGATCTTGATTCTGTTTGCGGGAGGTTGTTGGGCTTGACACCAGCAATCCACCGGTATAATATACATCTTTGTCACATCAAGACTCAGGAAGTCGCTCTTCTCTGTGGTGGGTGTATTAGGTATTAAGCTGCTGATATTTTACTCGACAGCAGATTACTCCACGGCCGATGGATGGATTCTGAATCTGTTTCCGGGGGAATCTCGGGTTCAATGCCCGCTTCCTAACGGTATAAGGTACGTCTCTGTCGCATCAGAACTCAGGAGATCGCTCACCCTTGTGAGAGTGGTCTTTACAATGCAGGTAGCCTGCCGATCCCAGAACTCGATGGCTGATTCCTCCACAACCACTGCTCCGATCCTGGATCTGGTTGCTGGAGATTGTTGGGCTCGACGCCAGCTTCCGAACGGTATAAGGTACGTCTCTGTCGCATCGAAACTCAGGAATTCGCTGTCTTCTGTGGAGAGGATCTTTACAGTATAGTAGCCATACCCATCTTTTACTCGACAGCGGATTACTCCACAACCGCTACACCGATTCTGATTCTGTTTGCACGAGGTTGTTGGGCTCGGCGTCAGCTTCCTAACGGTATAAGGTACGTCTCTGTCGCATCAAAGCTCATGAATCCGCCAACCCTTCTGAGAGTGGTCTTTGGACTAAAGTAATAGAAAGCTCGATAGCGGATAACTCTACGACCGCTTCACCGATTCTGGATCCGATTGCAGGAGATTGTTGGCCTCAACACCAGCCTTACAATGATATAAGATCCCTCCCCCCGCGAATTTTATTGATGATGTTACAGTGCTGAATGGTGTGGTGGCGATCCCAGAACTCGATGGCTGATTCCTCTACAACCAGTGCTCCGATCCTGGATCTGATTGCACGGGATTGTTGGGCTCGACACCAGCTACGCTCCAGTAGAAGGTACGTCCTGAGGCACTAATTCCCCATGGAGCTATAGGGTCCCGGGCAGGGGGGAGGCCGGGCTCAGGCTTGGGTGTGAATTTGCATGTTTATTAGAATAATAGAAGCCTACGTGTAGTAAATTTAATAATTTGACCAAATGAACTGGAAATCTATTGTGACCAGGGTGACCAAGGTCAGAAACAGCTAAAGGGGGGTCCCTTCGCTTATCACGGGAAGATGTGGTCTGGCGTCAGTGTACATCAGCAAAAAAAGCGTTTGCTCCAGACGGATAGGCATTGCGTCCGGACGCAGGAAATCCGTCTGGAGCATCCTGTCCACCCAGTCCGCCCAGTCCACCCTCAGATGGCCCCAGCACAATGGTTGCATCCTAGTCCGTTGGGTGCAATACAACCCGCATCCTGTCCGCCCAGTGCACCTGGATGGTCCATTTCACACCCTAATCTCCCGAAGAAACCCAAGGTAAGTGAGCCATAGGGCTCTGCATTGGGGAACTCTCCCTGCCCCTAATAGCCTCTACTTACAATGGCCTACTTTATCACCAGGTAAAGGCTGTTCAGACGAAAGAGAATCTAAACATAGGATGACTAACCATCTATTATCCCGGTAACGACTCAAAACATACCCCTTATTTGATCACTGCTAACAACTCTCGCAAAAGGTTGCTAAGTTCTTTCCACCTCGTATCAGGCTTCATGAGCGAATCAGTTGTACTATTGAATATTATCAACCTTCGGAGAGGGGCATGCTCTTCCATCCAGGTTGACACTATTCATGACTCCTAAGCGAGCGGATTCCATTCAGGCCCTTCCTGACTCTGGCGGATTGCAATAAGGCCCTGCCAGACTCTAGCGGATTGCAATCAGGTCCTGCCAGACTCTGGCGGACATCGGCCAGTGCCCAGTGAGGTATCAGCCTTTTTCTTCCTGCTGACCTCTATAGCCATGCGGACGCTTTGAATCCTATACCATTCGATTCCCCTCGACAAGCGGATTCTAACGAACCCTGTCCCGACGCTGTCTGACCACTGGTTGAAATGTTATCCAAACCTTTGTACTTGAGTTCCCCGGGCAAGTACTTTCAAATTGACGGCTACTGGGTGCTGTAGGCAGGCTGACACTTAGAGACCTATACCATTCGATTCCCCTCGGGGAGAGGACCCCAATGAGACCCTTCCCGACTCTGGCGGACAACTGCCAGCTGAGATATCTGCCTTTTTCATCCCGCTGACCTCTATAGCCATGCGGACGCTTTGAAACCTATACCATTCGATTCCCCTCGACCGGCGGATTCCAACGCAGCCTGTCCCGATGCTGTCCGACCACTAGCTGAATGGCTATGCATACCTGTGTTCTTAAGTTCCCCGGGAAAGTACTTTCAAATTGCTGGCTACCGGGTGCTACAGGCATGCGCAGACGCTTTGAGGCCTATACCATTCGATTCCCCTCGGCAAGCGGACTCCAATGAGATCCCTCCCGACTCTGGCGGACATCTTCCCGGTGAGGTATCTGCCTTTTTCATGCCACTGACCTCTATAGCCATGCGGACGCTTTGAAACCTCTACCATTCGATTCCCCTCGACCGGCGGATTCCAACGCACCGTGTCCCGATGCTGTCCGACCACTAGCTGAATAGCTATGCATACTTTTGTTCTTAAGTTCACCGGGCAAGTACTTTCAAATTGTTGGCTACTGGGTGCTACAGGCATGCGGACGCTATGAGGCCTATACCATTCGATTCCCCTCGACCGGCAGATTCCAACGCACCCAGTCCCGACGCTGGCCGACCGCTGGTCGCAATGTAACGGGGGCACTCTGTAGGAAGCCGGATCCTAAGATTGCGACCGCACCGAAGACTCAAAGTAGAAGTAAGGATCAAAATAAAGATAAAGGTAATTCAAAGTAGAATCAAGCGGTAAAACTTAATATCGTTAAGCCTGAAAGCTTCACTCAATAAGTTCTCTCGAGGATCGTTGGTTATCAGAATAGGGTGTCTCTCGCTTTAGTTAAGTAGAATAATGTAAAGCCAGAGGACACCCGTCAACCATTCTGACCTTTCGCGAGCACCCTGCTCAGCTCAGGGTTGTCCAACTCACCCGCCTAGAGTGGGCTAACACTCGGAGGCAGTCGGACCGCTCGGATATTAACTATCTCCACAAATAGGAAGTGCTTCCGGTGATGTCTCTCCAACTACATCTGCATGAGCGAAAA
>Ga0307509_10001762_pt1 | contig 35961 bp, 35 predicted proteins | sample 10_EM_MG_FD_202245 | JGI IMG/M metagenome (GOLD analysis project Ga0307509, IMG submission 202245) | Populus trichocarpa ectomycorrhiza microbial communities from riparian zone in the Pacific Northwest, United States - 10_EM | ecosystem: Host-associated > Plants > Roots > Unclassified | place...
ACTCCATACTCATGATACTATTGGTATGTAGGCATTTAGACTGCATATTCCATTATAGTCTATCAGGACGAAGAGATCGAAGACTGACTACTGGTGGAGTGGGGACACCCTCAGAAGAAATAGCAGTTGGGAGATTCTCAGAGTCAAGCTGGGCAAGATTCAGGGTCAAACGGTGTTCGCACTCTGTTCTGACGAACTGAATTCTTAGAAAGATACTTCTTTACTAGAAAAGTCAAAGTAGCGTGAACGTTAGTATAAATAGTAGGGCTCTCCCCGATGGTTGAGAACATCATCAAGCAACGGAGAAGAGACCTTAACAATATTATAAGTTATTACGATATTCTTCTATTACTTTATCAAACAATTCATATTGAGCCTTCCTGACCTATAATCCGTTGTCGCGAATATCCTCGGCCTAGTTAGCTCGGAATCCTACCGTGTTAGCTACCCCGTAACACCAGTCGAGATGCTCAGTTCAATTGGGCAGACCAATTCACCGCCATGAGGGGCAGCGCACGAAACATATGGGGTTTGAACCAGTGGAGTATGTCTATCACCTACAGCATCCAGTCGATATCCACCTTCCCAGGGTGCAAGTTCATGTTTCCTGTGTTTCATACACAAATCTGAAGCTGGGGACTCATCTGTGCCCTTAAAATCTCCCAAAAGCGTCTCTCTGTGGGCAACCAAGGCCATCTTCGTTCCCAGTATATCCGAGTCACAGGCTAGATTGTTCTATCAATCGCTTGAGACGAAAAACACTCCACCAAGACAAACAACAAACAACCACAGTAACCCGGCCAGGATGTGAGCAATTAGAGGAAGAACTACAATTCCTATATAATACTTGTAACTCACCTTTTTCCCACAACCTACTCTCAACCGGAATTATCTAGAGGCAATTTCTCTAAGGCATTATTAAAAAGCAGCTTGTGCATCCTGTCCAGCCCGTTCCTGAAGGTGATGGGGTCTCTAAAGTCATCAAACTTCTTTCCTAGTAACAATCCAAGAATGTAGGAGATCTGTGCGTTCAGCTTATGGAGGCCTCATTCCTCAAACCTCAATATAGAGTCTGGACCAAAAGATCATAAATACTTTGGATTTGTTATAGAGGATGTCCTAGCTGCTCCCACATCGGACTCAAACGTCTTGGTGTCGATAATATTATCTTTCTGTGTCAAATTTGTTCTGCCCCCATCAGCGTCAGCATTCAGAATTGAGCCATTTGGCCTGTCCACCGTGACTTCATAAGTTTGTTAGTGGTAACTTGGTATGCAGTAGAGAACGTTTAGGTCTACTTCATCGCTTTTGTTATGAGCCCCACACATGATTTGGCCCAGATGCCAAGGAAGAATCCCCCGTACTTGCATGCTTTTTTCCATCGGGTTGTATCGGCCTGTGCAAGAGTATCTGGTTAATTGCATATACTGCATGTTCCGGGCTTGGTTGGGTCCAATGGGGGCATTCCCCCACCCGTATGTACATCCGTCGGTGCTAATCTTGTACTATGTAGTTCCCTGGACAGCTCCTATCTCAGCAGGGGTGTATGCAAGCTCTGATTGATATACTCTTGTCTGAGCAGTTCAGGATTTGTTGCCTCTTGCTAAATGATGTCAAATTTCGCTGTAGCTTGCTAGTTTGAACGGTATACCGTATGGCGATGAGTCCCTTAGTCATGAATGGATGCACCTTCTCTCCTATCAAGGCTACACCATAACCAGTGTACAGAAAACCTGAGTTCATATATTCTTTTTGGTCATTGAATGTAATGAGCTTTTTAAGCAGCTTGAATGATATCTCTATATCTTGTGTCACTACAGAACATTTGCTGCTCCCTCTCCAAAGTACTCTCATTGCTTCATATCATCAAAGACTTATCCCTCCAATGGCGGCGGGAGAAGCGAAGGGTCCATGATACTGTGGGTATAATATCTGGAGTCTTATCCCTTTAACTGTATTCAAGCGCTGGCACTAAGTGCAGGTCCAGCTGGTAGTGGAAAAAGTTGGAGGTGAAGTAACTAAGGGGAGCAAAGTTAATAATATCTGTAACAACTATGATATAAGTATCATATGATGAACATGAAGGGTGGTACCAGTATTTGAAAATCTTGAAAACTAGCTTATTCAGGTGATTGTGATATGAAAAACTTCATACATGTAGTGCTCAGAATAGTGCTCAATGAGTACTATTCAGCATGGTCATGATGGAAACTAGGTTATCTGCATAGATTTGCTCCCAACCACAGTACAAGTACAAGTACTTTTGATTTATCTTGATGTGTGGTCTATCATTACCTTTCCTGTCATATCTAACCAGTCCTAGTAGCGCGACACTAAAAGCGAGTGAAATTTGGGAGAGACAAAGGGATGGAAAGCTGTAGCGGAAGTGCACAAGAGGGGTGAAAATTCGTTGATGGGAAAGTGAAAAGCTTGGGTGACGACCCAGTCTTAGCGGATCTTCCTAATGGATGGTCCAAGGATTTAAGCCCGCATTGCCGTACTGTAGGATGCGGTATTATATTCAGGTTAACCCTAAGAAAACACAAAGTAGCCTTCCCTCCCCGAAGTCAAGCCAACACAAAAGCAGTATCTCCAATGTCTATATGACAAAAAAACAGTATCCCCAAAGTGTATAGGACAGAAAAACAGTATCCCCACAAAGTCTACCGTAAAAACTTGAATAATTGGACAGTATGCTATGTCGTTGGACTTTCCTCTCCTAGTAAGGTCAAGAAATCTTTGTTTTTTTTTGAGTCTCAAAGGGGGGAAAGATGCCGTCTTATTGCTACGTTTTTGCGCCCTTCTGAGAGAAGGGAATTCTGGACTTGATAGTACACCCTCCAATTATTCAAGTCTTTACTGTAGAGGACAAAAAAGCCGTATCCCCAAAGCTTAGAGGATAAAGAAATGTACCCCTGAAGCATAGAGGACAAAAAGTCAATAACCACCTCGGGTCTACTCCTCCTCCTCCTTCCCCACCTACTGCCACTCGAGACTTTTAAGCCACACCTCTTGGACCTTCAGAATCATTATAATAGGAGTGTAACAATCCTATTGTCTGCTCATTATATTGCAACAGGTAACGACATTCCTTACCCAAGTGCTTGCTGTCTCTTCAGATAGTACAAACTTGTCCTGTCGTAGGCGGACCCCACCGTTTCTCAAGATACTACGGGACTGTCTTGTCGGGATATAGGACTATCCTAATATTGGTATAATATGGTTGCACCTCTTCAGACTGTCGTAACAGTCATAGGCTCTGAGAGCTTATCGGTAGAGTATTCGTAGTATTCAATAGTATAAAAGATAAAGACAATCGTGTTGCAACTTCTTGGTATAAAAGTACTTAGATAGTTGCATGAAGATCCTATCTCTTGGTCTCTTTCTTTTTTTTCTTTTTTTTTGTAATCATGGGTTATTTGTTTCTAAGTACAAAAAGCCTTATGCAGCGTGAGCTATGAAGAGAAAAAAACCTATAAATGCAAACTGTTACGGGGTAGCTAACACTGTAGGATTCCGGGCTAACTAGGCTGAGGATATTCGAGACAACGGAATATAGGTCAGGCAGGCTCAAGAAGAATTTGTTCGATAAAGTAATAGCAGAATATCGTAATAACTTATAATATTGTTAAGGTTGCTTCTCCGTTGCTTGATGATGTTCTCAACCATCGGGGAGAGCCCTACTATTTATACTAATGTTCACGCTACTTCCACTTCTCTAGTAAAGAAGTATCTTTCAAGAAATTAAGTTCGTCAGAACAAAGTGCGAATATTGTTTGACCCTGAATCTTGCCCAGCTTGACTCTGAGAATCTCCCAACTGCTATTTCTTCTGAGGGTGTCCCCACTCCACCAGTAGTCAGTCTTCGATCTCTTCGTCCTGATAGACTATAATGGAATATGCAGTCTAAATGCCTACATACCAATAGTCTCATGAATATGGAGTAATTAAGTCCGATATTCATCTATCAATGCATAATGCGTATGCATTAGTAAGAGTAGAGAACTGGTTCTCTAATCATCGTTCCAATCAGTTAGCCATATCTTGAAACATGAACTCTTTGTGGTTCCTGAGTAGTGTCCCAGATGCCTGCGGGAAGTCCCTACTCAGGAAGCTTGGGTTCGGATATATGCTCTCCCCTATGGCGGCATATACCTCGCACATAATTATGCAAGCTATTCCTGCTAGGGTAATACAAACCCACCACCCGCTTCACCTCTTGATGAGAAAAATCAAACACCCCGAGTCCATAGGCAAAGTCTCCCCCGGCTAGTACCTAAGATAATATACCCCAGACACATAAGGAAACAATACATAGAAACGTACAGGTAGAAAGACCCAAACTTTTCCACAGGCTTCCTAAAACAAAAGAAACGACAGCTTGGCTAAGACCTGAAACGCGGGCCTGAGGGGGGTGGGTGGATGACCGCCGACATGAGAAAACACGAGTACCGTGGGCGCACTATAACCGCTTGCGCAGTCTCGCAGGTTATTACATCGATCCAAGGCATTGGACAATAGCCCTGGAGGTAGCGCTATACCACGACTAGGCCTATGCGAGGAAGGGTCGAACAGTCGGAGGGAGAAGATGGGCGAGCGGAGCCACCAGGCAGAGGGAATGCCAGCCAACGAAGATGAGCAGTAGGGTGCCAGCCAGTGAGTAGCAGTAGGGTGCCAGCCGGTGGGGACCAGTAGGGTGCCAGCCGGGGAGGAGGTTAGCAGTAAGGTGCCAGCTAAAGGGGCAGTATGGTACCAGCGGACGGAACCTGGAGGGGGGGGAAGGAGGGATCGCAAGCAGGCTAGCCACAATTGACAAACAGGCCATAGCAAGGGAGTTTGGGAAGACGATGAGACTGGGACAGAACCTTGATATTACTAACCTTGACTTTCCCCATCAGAGGTACAAGCCCTGCAAGTCGAGGCCTACTCCAACCGAGAGTCCGACACCATGACGCCGACCGTGAACAAAGCGACAAGCTTTCCGACCATGCAAAATGCTAAGCGAGATGCGAAGCAAGTGCGGGGTAAGGGGGAGAACAGAACATCATGAGCGTGTCAACGACGAATGGGAACAAGAACCCCAGGGAGGGGAGGCCAAAGGGCCTCAGGAGGAGGGAAGATGGCTTAACGTCAACTCCTAGGCAGTAGCCATCATGGGAGAAGAGAGGTGGGTAGGGGAAAGTGACGATAATTTGCCGTGATATTGAGATTTCAATTGCCAGAGGTGTAGGAGAGATGGTTCGTGTCCTATCTCTTGGTCGTTTTGTTTTTTCTTTTTTTTGTAATCATGCGGTCATTGTTTTTAGGTACAAAAAGCCTCATGCAGTGCGAGCTATGGAGAGAACAAAACCTATAAATCCAAACAAAAAACAAAAGAAAGTCACGGCACCGGTAAATATCCACACTGATGGGGGGTTCTCCTCCGCGGGGCCGAAGGCCACTCTTACAGTAAGGAAAGTAAAGTCATACAACTTCTACGACAGGAAAGCCTACATAAGTTAACAGGAAAGAAATTGAAACCTCAACACGCTAAACCTCAGCCAAGGAGAAAACTCGAAACACTGGGGGCGGCGGGATGGGAGGAGAGAGGGGAAAGGGAGGGGAAGAGAGAGGGGTGGCCGGCGGGAACATTGTTGGTGGGAAACCCGTGGAGGTGACGCTGATGTAGGTCGCGAGCCTTTTAAGTAGGGGGAGGGAGGACCAAAAGGGGGCCTCATGACAGACATCTGTAACGCCGTAGAGGAGACGTGCGCAGGCGCCCTGTCTGGAGGGGCATGTGAGGATAGCGTGTTCGAAGGTCTCGGGCTCCAAACCACAGCGGGGGCAGGAGGTATCGGCCTCGGGGGCCCTCCAGGAGGGGTGCGCCACCAGGTAGCTTTCCCCGGCTCTCATTTGTGCATTCGCCCTGCCACGAACTTGCCCAGGCCCATAAAGGGGTGAGGGTAAATGGCCGGAGGGTGGTGGTAGTAGGCAGGGGGGGGGAACAGTCGAGACCAGTCCTCAATGAGCCCCTCCCTAACCCTTTTCTTTAGTGCAGAGTATGAGCTCTCCATCAGGGATTGCGGGGGGAGGTTGGGCGAGACTTCGGGGACCAGGTGTGCATTTATCATGGGCAACCTGGACAGGCCAGGCCGCCTGTGAAGGCGATAGTCCTGTGGGCCACGGCGTCTATCGGGAGGTGGTCCCGAAGCGGGGGAGAGAGGTGGGGGGTCTTCCAGCTCAAGGGGAGGTAGACTGAAGAGAGGCCCTTAGTGTGTGCTCTTGAGCCGTCCGGGGCTCGGTGCGAGGAGAGGGAGGGGAAGGAGGGTGTAGCCGTGCTGTTGCCGGGTTGACACTGGGCGGGGAGCAGACTGTCCTAAGGGCGGCCAGTCTCTGCCTCTGAGACACCAGGAGGGGGATGGGGGGCAGACAGGACTTGATGGCCAGGATGCCGATGGGGGTTAAAGAGAAACAGTTGGTGGCTCACCTCTGCACCTTGTGCCAGAAGGTGTTAAGCCTCGTGAAGGAGCCTATGTTGGGCGAAAAGAGGTCCGGCCCATAGAGGAGTATGTGCGCGACAAGAGATGACACCAACCTATGGCAGAGGTAAGGGGCGAGCCCTGCCCCTAGAGGGCTGAGGCGTCTTATTAGGGCAAAAGCCCCTTGGGCTAGCGCCAGGCGGCACGAGAAGTGTGTCGACGTGGACAGTGTGGGAGTGAACCAGTACCCTAACCATACGACTGAAGCGCGGGGGTGGAAGATCTCCCCGTCTAACTGGATGGGTGAGAGACACCACTGTAAGTGCCTTTGGCTGGAGGTACTCCAGTGTATGAGTTCTGTCTTCAAGACGGAGAAGGATATGTCAAGACACACTGCCCTGGCCTGGATTGTCCTGAACAGTTCTTGTAGTTACCGGATGTTTCCTCGATAGAATAGGGAGGCGGCTATCAGGGCGAAATCATCCATGTAGGAAAGCATCAGTCCTCAGGGGATCCTGAAGTAGAGGGGCACAATGTAAATAAGGCAAAGCAGCGGAGACATAGGGGAGCCCTGAGGGGCCCCAACGTTGACGGGGCCTGGGGTGCCCGGTGCCCCTTGGAAAACCAGCGTACAGCTACTCTCACTTAAAAAGGAAGCAACCCAGGAGACCAGGTAGTGGGGAATCCCACCTTCCCTCAGGATGCGGGCCAGAGTTGGGTTGTCGACGTTGTCAAAGCCCGCTTTGATGTCCAAAAACAAGGAGGACACCTTCACGCGAGGTCTTTGCAGGGTCTTCACGTCGTTCATAAGGGTGAGGCAGGCATCGTATGAGCTCAGCCTAGGGAGGGACCCGCATTGGTTAGGGTGGATCAGGCCCCTAGAGCGGGCCGCGAGGAGGAGGCGTCCCGCAATTATCCTCTCCAGGATTTTTGAGACAGTACGGAGGAGGACTATAATCCTGAAGGAGGAAGGTGACTCATACGAGGGTTTTCCCGGTTTGTCAAGAACCACCCTATTCGCCACTTTTAGCGAGACCGGATGGTACCCCAGGGAGACAAGCGGCGAGAGGATCTTGAGGAGGATTGAGGGGTTGATCGCATTCACCCGTTTCCAGGTTAGGTAGGGAATCCCATCGGGGTCAGAAGCCGACGAGGAGAAGGACTTGGAGACCGCCTGGGCGATCTTTTCCTTTGTGAGAGAGGGGGTTGAGTTGTGTGGTCTCAGCCTTGGGGGGGGGGAGAAGGCTCCTTTGGGTGGGAAGAAATGGCCCGGCAGGGCCTCGTTCATCCGCTGTGGGGTCTCAGCCCCGGGGAGGGAAGGGAAGCCGGGGGGAGCCCGGCCTGAGGCAACCCTCTTTGCCATCCATAGGTTCTGGGGGGTGGCAGAGGGTAGGAAGGAGGACCAGTGTTTGTTCTTCGTGACCTTGATCGCCTTGAAGTAGTCTGTTCTCGAGATGTTCGCCATTTCTCTCAGAGCCGTGGTGTCTTGTTTGCGGGCCGTCCGTGCCGCCTTGTGATACTGGCGACGCAGGATGGTGAGGTGGGGGGACCACCAAGTCTTAAAGTGGTGGGAAGGGCATGAGCTAGGGGTGTGGTGCTTAAGAAGCGCTGTGAGGCGGTCGAGTGCCCTCGTGAGCCAGTCATCTAAGACCTTCGGGGAGGGGCACAGTGGAGGAGGGGGGACTATGAAGTTCTTGATGATGGGGGAGAGCAGCTTCCAGTCCGTGTGGTCCCACCTGAGAGGTGAGGGGGCCGGATCGGAAGATGGAGAAGCAAGCAGTATAGTGATGGGGACGTGGTCCGAGCCTGTTGAAGGGAGGGAGGTCTCCCATCCTTTTACGAAAGGCAGGAGCAGGGGGTTAGCAAAAGTAAGGTCAATAACGGAAGGGCGTGCTCTTCCCGAGAGGGGGAACCTGGTATACATGCCTGGGAAATTTAGTAAGGCGAAACTGCCTAGTACCGCCAACTCGAAGTATGGGGCGGAGGAGGAGACTTCCAGGAATGAAAAGCAGCGTCGCTGGTCGGCCAAGGGGTTGTGAATGTTCAGGTCCCCCACCACCAAGAGAGGGACGCCCGTGTTAGGAAAGAGGGCTTCTGGAGGGACTGAGTGGACCCTACGGTCAGCCGAGTTGATCGAGTAGGCGTTGACTAACCTAAAGGAGTAGAAGCAGGAGCCAAACACAGGTTTCTGGGAGGAGATGTCGAGAGACATGATGTCCACCCTATCTGTAAACCTTGGCAGTACCGAATAAGGAGCAAGAAAGGACCGATATACGTAGGAACCACCCTGGGCTTCCTGACTGGTGGAAAAAAGGGCACAAAGCCATTAAACGAGGGAAGGCGGGCCTGACTAACAGGAGGGTCCTGAAGAACGACCACCGATGGTATGTATGCGCCTCTTTAAAGGACTCAAATAAGGAAAGAAAAACATCCCAGCTCCCAAGGCAGTTATGTTGGATGACGGAAAGGAGGGAGAGGGAGGAGGCCTGCCTCCTGCTGGATTGGGGGGGCGAGTTACTCATTTCCGGGACGTACCCGACGAGACGAGAGTGCTGGGGACGGGCTTGGTTCCTCCAGGGGGAGAGGACCGCCAAAGCCTTGAGTGGAACCGGGGCATGGAGGGCCTGCCGGAGGGGGTTGTCTGGGGGTTACAAGGTCCATCTGACTGGGACCCGCCGTGCTCAGGGGAGTAGAGGGTGCTTGGTCGCCATCGACGGCCACGTCTATTGGGTCTTGACCCTGGGGTGATGGGGTGGCAGGTCGGGAGGGGAGAGCAGGTCGAGGTCGAGCCGGACACTCTTTGAAGGTGGCAGTGGGGTCATTACTGCAGTTGCCGGAATGGGGGGGCGAGGTCGGACAACTGCATGGAACTGGCTTATTGTTCCCGCTCCTGGGGCAGGTTGAATTCTGACATCTGTGAGCCGCGCGAGTATGATGAAGCGCACAGATGGGGCACGTTGGGTGGGTGGCGGGGCATTGCTGATAGGCGTGTCCATATCTCCAACAGTTTCTACACTGGGAGGAGTGGCTTGCTGAGAAGGCAAGTTCGACCTTGCGCTTCTGGGAGAGGATGACGACGCCTGAAGTAAGGGCCGCAACGTGCTGGGGGTCAACGGTGACAACCACCGAAGTGGCCTGCTTGGTGCCCCTAGAATCTCTGCTCGGGTTAAGGTACTGGGCTGAGAGAATCAGGGTCGCTTTGTCGTTGAAGATTGCCTGCCTGAGATATGGGAAGAGTTCCTCTTCATCTTGGGGGAGGAAACGGAGCGGGACAGCGTGTATAGCCAACTGGACGGCTGTGGGGGCAAGGATGAATTGGGCCCAAGGGTTTTCGCCCACGGGGAAGGACTGGTTGAGAGTCCTGGTAAGGGACTCGAAGTAGGGCGTAGGACGCGGCTAGTGTTGCTTTGTCAGTTACAGTAAGGGAAATTGCCCCACAGATGTTTACCGAGGCAGAGAAACCAAGGGGAAGAAGGCAGTTAGATTCGCGGAGGATGCGAGCGGCGATGTCAGGGAAGGTCGCTGCAATCGCGGGAGCGTCTGGGTGAGGGACTGGGGAAATACGAGGAGTGAAGAAGCGTCGTTGTGCACCAGGGAGGGAGGGTGGCCCCTTCTTAATGGGGGGGGCAGCCGCGCTCGCAACTTGTTGGGGTGAATGGGTATTACCCTAGCGGAATAGCTTGCATAATTATGCGCGAGGTATATGCCACCATAGGGGAGAGCATATATCTGAACCCAAGCTTCCTGAGTAGGGACTTCCCGGAGGCATCTGGGAGACTACTCAGGAACCTCAAAGAGTTCACGTTTCAAGATATGGCTAACTGATTGGAACGATGATTAGAGAACCAGTTCTCTACTCTTACTAATGCATACGCATTATGCATTGATAGATGAGTATCAGACTTGATTACTCCATACTCATAATACTATTGGTATGTAGGCATTTAGACTGCATATTCCATTATAGTCTATCAGGACGAAGAGATCGAAGACTGGCTACTGGTTGAGTGGGGACACCCTCAGAAGAAATAGCAGTCGGGAGATTCTCAGAGTCAAGCTGGGCAAGATTCAGGGTCAAACACTGTTCGCACTTTGTTCTGACGAACTGAATTCTTGGAAAGATACTTCTTTACTAGAGAAGTCAAAGTAGTGTGAACATTAGTATAAATAGTAGGGCTCTCCCCGATGGTTGAGAACATCATCAAGCAACGGAGAAGAGACCTTAACAATATTATAAGTTATTACGATATTCTTCTATTATTTTATCAAACAATTCTTCTTGAGCCTTCCTGACCTATATTCCGTTGTCTCAAATATCCCCGGCCTAGTTAGCCTGGAATCCTACCGTGTTGGCTACCCCGTAACAATGGCACTTGGAGGCTCCCTTCGTCTTGCCGCCCGAGCCGTTGACAGAGGCAGCCGCAGCATACGAGGGTGAAGAGGTGTAGTCAGGGTGGAGGTGGCCGGGGGTGACTGAGGCTATGTCATAGGCCCCTCTCCGGAACTCGCCGGCTTCGTAGGAGTGGGGGAAAAGCTGTTGGTAGCACTCCGGATTACTGAAAGCCCTGCCAAGCTTTGTGTCGTAGTAAGGGATGAAGTATTTAGGGTCCTCGTTTGGGTTGGGGGGGGGGGGAGGGGGGTGCTTGGGCCCTTTCTTTCCCTTTCCTGGTGGGGGGGGGGCGAGCTGGGGGCTGGGGCTGAGGTGTGGGGGCGGGCGCTTGGGGAAGGGGGGGTGCAGGGGCTGTCACACGATGTGACAGGTCCCTGATCACTGATTGGAGGACAGAGAGGTCCTGGTGGGGGGGCGGGGTCTGGGGGAGCGGGAGGTTTGCGATTTGTGAGGAGTGGTCGTGGAGCTCCTCCTTCAGTGCATCGTTCTCCTCAGCGAGGGATGTGAGTTTCTGCGTAACCCAGGAGAGCTCCTGTGAGCTGGTGACCAGCCCTCTTACGAGCTGGGAGAGGAGGGTGAGAGTGGCTGTTTCTGACGGGATCAGTCCTGACAAGGTGTCCTGAGAGAAATCGGGGAAGTCCCGGGGGTTTAGACAAAGGGAAGATCCGGCGGCGGAGAGTTGTTCTGCTGTGAAGGCTAGATGGTAATCAACGGCTGGCGTAGACGAGCGCGTTGGAAGAGGGGAGAAGGCTGCCGACAGCCTGCCAAAGGCAGTATTGCCAGGGGGGAGTTGGTGGGGATTCGCCATGCGCGCGAGCAGGCCAGGTGAAGTGGACGAGGGGTTTGATCCAGACACAAAGCGGGGTAAAGTTGAGAAAGTATGTGAAATGTAGGGGGGGGGAGGAAGTTTGCGAGAAGCGTGTCCTATCTCTTGGTCGGAACGAAGCTCCTTATATAGACATCTTCCACAACCCTAACCCAGGTGACTAATAACCTCGCGTAACCTCAAATCAGTCATCGCACAATATCCCATTAACTAATCAAACCCCATAATCCAAGTCATGTGCTCTAGTAAGTCACATGTGTGAAAGTCATTACATCATATGACGTCATAATCATGAGTCATAAATCTATTAACCAATCATATTATAACCATGACTCGTCGCAAGTGCACAGTCATGTGAACTATGAGTCAAATAACATCATAGTGAAAAATCCAACATACCTTATAACTAATAAATATTAGTCATGTGAAATCTTCCTTGCTTAGGCACGATTTGTGACAAGGGGCAAGCAAATTCTCACCATAGTTCTTAGTACGTACGACAATCTTACTATCATTGCCGTTGGCATGTTGGGATAGTAGCTTAAGATAGATAATTTTTACACACTAGTCGAGGTCCATGGGCTGAAGGTCCCTCTCTTTGGCTTCGAAGTTGAGAGCCCTCCTCAACTCTTCTGTTTGAGCAAAACGCTCAATCGATACCTGTATTCCATTTTCTTTAGTTTTCTTTAATTTTCCTCAAATAAATGTCTTATAGACAGTTCTTCCTGTGAATTCATATTATTAGATTGGGGTGATAAATAAAATACAACACATAGTGAAAACAGCCATTACTATGGGGGTAATGATTATTTACTGATTGCACCTCTGAGATTCAAATTTTGCTTTAACTTCATTGTTTCCGCTCTGGCGTCTAGAAGCTTCATTGGCATTTGTGTAAGGGTTCAAAATTAGAAATAATCAAAAAAATTGGATTGTCATACTCAACCCTAAGAGTTGTAATTTGTCTGCCTTTCTTATTAATTTCTGATTGAAGATGATGGGCTCGTTTATACCAGGCATCACCTCATTCACTAAATTGCCGGGAAAACTGTTCTTCCAGCTCGTAGCAGCTGAGTCTGAAGGCTAAACAACTCTGCACTCTTTTGAGTAGGTTGAGTAGGTAATAGTATTCATGGTTGAGGCAGATCAGTTAGAATTCAACTATAATATATGAATTATTGTTTAGTGGAACACTGTTTAGTATAGTAGGGGGTCACATTCCAGTAGTATGAGCAGAGTGTTGATACAATGTCTCAAACTGTTTGAAGACAACAGTGGAACAAGCATCTTTCTTATTAGCCCAGTTCTAGGAAGCTTTGAATCAGAAAAGTAAGCATGATGAGTAGTGGCATGCAGACTTTCTGTGATGAGAGACAACAAACTGCTAGGAACAGTGTGGTGCCAGTATGTGGGTAGCCAGTATTACAAGACATAATGCTTGTATAAGGCTTTGATATCTTGGTCTGAGGGGGTTATCTGAATACTTTCATCATGATATTTGATGACAAGCTTCTAGAAGCCCCTGAGCGCAACTACTAACATCACTTATAGTGCAAAAACAAATAAGTGTCAATCTCATTTTGGAAGGTTTTCAATCAAAAATAACCTACCCAATAGTGGTCAAACTTATACACTTTCTTAATTTTGGCCTTGTTCTGTATATTCCAATATAAAAATATGGTATATTTCTGAAAAAACCATATTTCTTTATACTGAAATCAAAAAAAGCACAAAGGAATATTTTAAATCACTGAAGGATAGCAGATACCCCTCGATATATTCTTCATAAAACAGGAAAGAGTTGTTGTTCCAGCTATGGAGAGTAGCAGATATAATAATTTTGTAAAATATAGAATGTCTTGTCCTGCAATATTTTGCAATATTATTATTTCTGCTACTTGTCAAGAGTAGGAGCTCTGGTTGATTTCTTTTTAGAAGGAATATCCAAAGAGGCATGTAAAGGAAAAGGTCCAAGATCAGGAAGGTAAATTCATGAACTGGAAATGTCCAAGGAAAATAACCGAGAGGGGACCAGAGCAAGAACTACGGAAAGAATAATATGCAATTCTGTGAAAGGTACAGGAGGTTGCATGAAGAGAAAACATTCCTTCTCTGCACACCGGTATTAAATATACTTGGCGATTTCTTTAGTATTCGCACAGCTTGGCGCCAAGACTCATACAAATCAGTGCCAAGATTCTGGATACTTTAAAAATCGCCAAGTATATCGTATCCCCATGCCCACAAATACAAAAGACCAGTCACTCCCATTATAAACCTAAGAAAATTGAACTTGTCATTCAGATATGCTATACGAGCCACCTTAGTTATTCTCCACCTCATTTCCATCATATCATATCTGGTATCTCTCTATGATTTAAAACATCCGTTTATGATTTTTTCGCTTTCTGTATAAAGAAATATGCTGTTTTCAGAAATATTGTATATTGTTATATTGTAATATATCAAACAGGACCTTAGTAGAAGCAAGTAGCGAGAGGGGTATCCTTGTTTCAAAACTTCAATATTTGGCGTAAAATATATGGTATTGGCATTGAAATGTAATATAAAATGATTGACCAAGTATATAATTTAAAGCTTACATCAATCAAAGTAACTTATACAAAGAAGAATATACTGTTACAATACACTATAATCAACTTGAATGAAAAACACAAATGGCATAATCTCTTAGCAGGGCAACCAATCATGGTAAATCCAAGAAGTAGGTTGATTCAGTATTTCATGATGAAATCTTGAAATGAGTAAGCAATACTTCACTGTAAGTTTCTATCAGTGCTTTTTCATTTCTAATTATTCATTCAACTTGAAACTAATGTAGCAATAATTTGAATTATTAGAATTAAATATACAAACTCAAAGACAACCTTTATTTAGAAGTTCTAAGCATGTACTAATAAAATAATTAGAGCTTGCCATAATTGTATTACTTATAGTGCTTCAAACTTGGGAGAAAAGGTAACAAGGAAAAATAGAAGCTATCATAAAGTCTCGGACTCTCAAACTGTTATATTTAATTAATCTACCATCTTGTATTTTACATTATTTACACTCATAGTTAATCACTATCTGTCTTGGCAATCATTTTGCACAACCACAGTTGCATTTCACTGTGCTACATGGTTGACGGTCTTCCCTTCTTGAACCAATACACCCTCACCCTTGTCACTTCTCATCACTAATTACCAACCCTGAACTTGAACCCCTCCTCCAAGGTTCTTCCACGCCTGACAGCCATACCGAACATCGCAACAGCATGAACCTCATCTTTGCCTTCTTGGCCATAACTTTTCTTGTGGTCTCCATGGTTTCCTGCAATTTCCTAACCCTGATTGGCATTCTCTCCACTGACCTAACAGTGATAACCCATGCGCTGCATATCCTTATTCAACTGTATTTTCCATGGCGTAAGGAAGTTGTAGAATGCTCAAAGTCTAGAGGACAAAAAAACCGTATCCCCAAAGTCTATACAACAAAAAAAAACAGTATCCCCAAAGTCTAGTGGATAGAAAGACAGTATCCCCAAGGTCTAGAGCACAAAACAACTGTATCCTGAAAGCTTAGAGAACAAAGAAAAGTACCCCCGGAGCATAAAGGACAAAAAAACAGCGACCCCCCGGGTCTACTCCTCAGGCTCCCTCCTCCTTCTCCACCTCCTGCCACCCAAGACCACCGATCCACGCCTCTTGGACTCTCAGAATGGTTATAATCGCGGCAAGCATGTTAGCCTCATAGTCCTTAGTGCGCACTACAATGTTTCTATTATTGCCGTGGGCGTGCTGGGATAACTCATTGTATACGAGCTTTACACATGAGGAGATGTCTTGGGGCCAAAGGCCCCACTCTTCGGCTTCGAAGTCAAGAGCCGTCCTGAACTCTTCCGTTTGAGCGAGACGGTTGATCAATGCCTGTACCCCATCTTTTTGCTTTTTTTGCTTTTTTTTGGTTCTCTTCAGTTTTCCTAAAACAAATGCCTGATAGACAGTTCTTTCTGCGGGTTCATACAAGTATTATTAGATTGCAGTAATAATAAAAAAACCATAGTGAAAACAGCAATTATGGTGGTGGTGATTATTTACGAATTGCGCCTCTAAGATTAAAATTTTCCTTCAACTTCATTGTTTCCGTTCTGGCCTCTAGAAGCTTTATCTGTGTAAGGGTTAGAAATTAGAAATAATCAAAAAAATTGGGAAGTGGTACTGAACCGTAAGAGTTGTAATTTGTCTACCTTTCTCGTGAATTTCTGATTGAAGATCATGGGCTCGTTTATGCCAGGCATTGTCCCGTTTGCTGAATTGCCGGGAAAACAGTTCTCCCAGCTCGTGGCAGCTGAGTCCGGGGGCTGGGGGACCCTGTACTCTTCTGAGTAGGGAACGGCCTCTGTAGCTGGGGCGGGTGGGTGTTGATTGAACCGGGGCAGGTGTGGTGGGGGGATGGCATCCCGGTAGTGTGGGTGGAGTATTGATATGGCGTCTCACACTGTTTGAAAGGAGTGGAGGGGGCATCTTTCCCATCAGCCCTGTTTTGAGGAAGCTTTGGATCGGAAATCTGAGCATGGTGAGTGGTGGCATGAGGCCTGGTGGAATGAGGACTTTCTGTGATGAGGGACAGGGTGGCGGGGTAGGTAGCCAGCGTTGCAAGTCACAATGCTTGTATAAGGCCTTAGCGTGAGGGGGTTATCCAGATACTCCCGCATTTGACAGGAAGCCCCGAGAAGCTCCTTAGCGCAGCCACCGACATCACTTACACCCTCGCCCTTGTCACTTCTCATCACTAATTACCAAACCCCTAACCCCTCCTCCAAGTTTCTCCCTCTCCTGACAGCCATATCGAACCTCGCAACAGCATGAACCTCATCTCCGCCTTCTTGGCCACAACTTTCTTTGTGGTCCTCGCGGTCTCCCTAACCCCGATTAGCATTCTCTCCGCTGTTCTAACAGCGATAATCCACGCGCTGCACCCATGGAACCTCCCATTCGTCCTGTTACTCACATTCTACTTTCTCGCGATAAGAGCCACGAGAGTTAAACATGAAGTGAAGGCTAAGTTGACTATGTCCTCATCTGGAGCGCCGGGGGGTGAGGGTGCGAGGAATCATGTTCAGGTTTATGCTCCAACTTTTGAGGTTGTTGATGGTGGCTAACGGAGGGGGTTGGGAGGGAGGTTCTAGCGAACAGCCATGGTCGCATCGGTGCTTATTCTAGTACATTGTTACCAGCTACGAGTAATTTCCTCCTAGAGTTTGGCCCAGCAGGTGGGAGTACCGGTATGCTTTCGTGGAGATATTTTGGTGATTGGGATTATTGCGTCTGTGGCCAATGCCAGCATCCTTATTGTTGACTAGTAGGATGTAGGAACTACGCCGCGACATTGGTAGATACGCTTTCCTCGGAACCAGGAATACTTTCCAAAACTCCACCTGTGATGATAACTACCCTTCGCAAGACACCCCCTGGAACCAATGGTGGTATCACCTTTTTTTTTATAGGAGTTCTAGCAGCAGGAGCCGGCTCCGCTATCATCAGGCTTATCTCAGTTATTTTACTACCGTATTGTCCGTTACCGATCGATGGGCACGGCATCCACCTTCCAAAAGGCAGAGCACATGTTTCCTTTGGCAACAGCGGTGACCAAGGCCCGACCTGGGGGTTTAGGGGAAAGGCCCTCTTTGTAGCATTTGCCACTGTAGTCGGCGTCTCCGGGAGTCTCCTTGACTCCCTCCTCGGAGCAGTATTCCAAAAGAGCGTCGTAGATATTCGTACGCAGAAAATTGTTGAAGGGCCCAATGGGACTACGGTGGCACCCCCCTCCTAAACCCTGCCTTCTAGAGGCCAATAAAATACAAGGTCCCCTCATCAACACGTCTCTCAACTCGTGCACGTATCCACTCGCGCCTTGGCCGGGCGCCTCAGTCCACCCCAGTCACGATTCCAGCTCCAGCTGCTGCAAATGAAAGTACCCGGCACAGAAACACTGCTCCTACGGAGAAGGATGATGCGCTGGAGCACGATCAGGAGCACAAGCCCAGTAGAGTAGTGATTTCGGGTTCGAGGTCTGGCGTGTTAAACAATAACGAAGTTAACCTAGCCATGGCAGTTCTCACCACAGCGGGGGCTATGATTGTGTGGAGGGTGGCGGGTTTTGCGGGGCGGTAGTTGCTCGAGGGTTATCCAGTAATGAGTTAGCGTAGTTTGCTGATGGCCTATGAGATTATGGATATCCATTTTTTATTTCGTTCTATGATGGTATTTCACAGACTAGATTATTGGTTAACATCGCCATCATGTATTGTCACTCGTATTTCAGAACATGACTTCACGCCCTGAGTGCAATCTGCCTACAAGCCCCGAGCACCCGCTCAGAAATCTTCACCCCTTACTGAATAAATCAACACGTCAAAGCCAATGTTCCCTAAGGAGGTTTCATGATACAATACCTGGGTATTGCTGGAGAGGAGCAAATGGTCCTGTCAGTATCACCTAGCATTGCTCTCGTTTTCACGTATATTAGAATCTAGAGCTGCGGGTGGATTAGAGTCCGCTAGTTTCCTTTACTTGTGCGTGAGCTTACCTGGCACGGCACCGGTATCTTGTCAGTCGCCAGCGGGCGATATCTTGTGAGAAAGCACTGCTCAAGGTGGGCACCGGCCTACAGGGGCTGGAGACCGGCTTCCGGTGACTGAAGACTCTTTACCGGCTTATCGCCGGGGAAAATAATAACCAGTCTTGGCTTAGGTTAGTCTGGGCTTCCTGGCGAGGGGTGTTTATTGGTATCAGCTACGGTGGGTCTGTGTCAAGGTTACTGACGGTCTTCCCCAATCCCACTCCTTCCCCTTTGAATGATATGTGATGATTACTAGTGGCTGTTACCTAACCTACTGTCTGCAAAACCTATCATTTATACATGCGAAGGATATACCACATTCACTAAACCTGTCCAAATAAACACCATACTCCCAAGATATTACCGTGATATCATATCGAAACCAATTCATACAAGAAGCCTACTCCCGAATAACTTCCACCCCCCGCTTCCCCTCCCAATCGCACAACCACCTCCCCTCCACTCCCCTCCTCGCTAATCCCCGTACTGGAACACGCACCTCCTCGCCGGGGACCACATCGACACAATTATCGCCCCAACCCGCATCATCTCCTTCTTCAAGCGGGACTTGTAGTACGAGGCCTTTAACCGGCTTTGCGCATTTAACCACAACCTCATCCCTACCGTCTTTAATCCTGACGAGGACTTGTGGATCTTCCGCGAAAGTAACGAACTTTAGTGGGTCTGGCCAGCTAATGCACCGGGCTAGCACTTCTCCAGTGAGAGAGCGAAGGGTCGCAGAGACTACAGTTGTAGTTGGGAATGGAACTTCAATTGTTACTAGTTCTGTCGCGCAGTTTGGTTTAATGGTGGTGCCAGTAGGTGCGGTGGGCTGAGAAACAGCAGCTACCTCGCCGGAGGTAATATCGTGCGCGGCAAAGCTTAGCTTAGCAGCAGTTTCGGTCAGGAGGGAGGAACAAGCCCAGAAGGCGACCTTGGATTTATGCGTCGGGTACCCGCGCAGGATGTTCAAATTTTCTTTCGTCTCTATTCGCTCGGAAGCTATTGAGACCGGGGCGAGAGCACGCTTCATGGCGAAGAAGGCGGGTTTCGGGTGGAGGTAGTAGTCTACTATCGCCCACGATATCCCGGGCCAACTATTTCACGTCTTCGTCAGCCACTGTGTATTTCCGAAGGAAAGAGAGGGAGGAAGGGGGCGTACCTATCGTTCAATTGCCATACCAACGCTCCGGAGCAATTCTCTTCCCCAGGCCCGCGGAATTCCCGACGCCAAGTGTTTACGGCGAAACTTATCGCCTCAGATTGCGACAGTTGCGCACAGTAAACATAGTCTTCCAGTGGATCCATTCTGAACCGGAGGTTCTCGCCCATATACATCATCGCCCGGCGTTCTGCTCCCGGACCTTTGTCATGTGCTAGGAAGGGAAGGGATTGGGATTGGCGGGTGGTAGGGTTGGGAAGCATGCGGTTTATAGTGCGTATGTTGGGTGGGGATTCGAATCCGACTGTTATGTTATATTAGCTGCGGGTGGGTTGAGTGGGGTGAAGGAGGGGGTACATTCGGATACGAAACGGCCCATAAGGTCTTTGTAGAATTGGTATGGACGCATGGGACCATGCCAGACTATCACCATATCAGCAACCACACTCACACTTGCAAGATTAGGATAGGCATAAACCCCACCATCCCAAGCATGCGTATCTCCCACATCCCTTGCATTGGCCCCCTTGCCCCCGAAAGGGCTACTCTCCCAATACTCCAACCCCACCTCACTAATCCCGACCACCTTCAACGCCTCGGGTAAAACCCTCTCCAAAATCCTCCTATGCTGAAAATTCCCCTTCATCCATTCCTCAACCGTCTTCTCCTCTTCTTTGTACTCCCACCCTCGCAGGCCAGCCAACCACACATCTTCGTTATCCCCGCAGACAAGCACTAGGCTAGGATGGTGCACTATGCGTGTTACTTGCACAATAGTTTCCTCCCTGACCAGTTCGCAGAACTCGTCGTGCGCTGGGTAATTACCGCAGGCAAAGAGCAAGTCTTGCCAGACGAGGAGGCCAAGCTCATCGCAGAGGTTGTAGAAGTGGTCTGTTTCCACAATACCGCCGCCCCACACCCTAATCATGTTTTGGTGGCCAGACTTGGCGAGGGTTAGCCAGCGGCGGTAGTTGGCGTCTACTTCCTGGGAATTTGGGTGCGTGAAGCGCGGGAGGAAGAAGTCGCCTGGAATCCAGTTTGACCCGCCGGAGAAGATGGGGGTGTGATTTATTGCGAAGGCGAAGGATGTGCCGGGTACAGATTTGAGCGGGTGTTGTAGGAGTTTTAGATGACGGAGGCCGAGGGGTTTAGTTATCTTGTGGAGGGATGACTTGTTTTGTTGGAGTTAGGAGGGAATAGCGAGAGAAGAGGAAGTAGAATACCTTATCACCGCTCAATAACTCCACCGTGAACTCATACCTCAGCTGCCCACCATGCGTATGCGGCCACCAGAGATCCGGCTTAATTAGTGTAATACTACCCTCAAACTTCTCACCCCTCACTTCGAATACTTTCTTTTCCACGATTCCGCCACTCGGTGCTTTGACTTCTAGAAGGACGTGCTTCCCCTCTGAGCCGGATATTTTTGCAGAGACTTTGATATCGGCTCTATCCAGCGCGTCGCGTACCTTGGGCAATATTTTGACGTCGTCCATTCTTCCCGCGAATATTTCCAGACGAATGGGTAAGTACGGCCCTGTAGACGCTAGGGCAGGACCCCAATCCCAGCCCCAATGGTATTGGGCTTTTCTCAGGTACCTAACCTCAATCAACACTAGGGCCAAACTGCGAGATATGGAGAGAGGGGAGATACATTCTAGCATGCCCCCCTATCATAGTGTTATCCGTAGGCGCTTTCTTAAAACCAATCCTCTGCTCCTCCTCTTTGGCAAACCTAGTCGGCGAGCGAAACCTCAACACCAACTGCATCTCCTTCTTCTTCCTCCCACAAATCCTAGTGACATCCACCCGCCGGGGAATAAACATATCCTTTGAAAAAAACAGATGTTCCCCATCCAGATAAACATCAACGGCGGTATCCAGCCCCTCAAATACCATCCATACATTGTCCTCCTTGTGCACCTCTGGCGGAGTAAACGCGGTTTTGTACGTCCAGTCTGCATCGTTAATCCACAAACAGTCGAGTTCGTTGGTGCCAACGTAGGGGTCGGGAATTAGGTCGTTTTTCAAGAGGTCCAGATGGACGACTGTGGGGAACTGAGCCACCGGGGTGTAAGTCTGAGCGATGGGGGTTATGCTGGAGGATTGCTTGAAACGCCAGTTCTTGTCGAGGGGAAGGGTGCGCAGGTAGGCCTTTGAGGGGTGGGAGGTTTGGACAGTCATCGCTGCGGCGGTTCTTTGCTTTTCGGGCCCAATTGATAGTTTCGTGCGGTATTTTACTGCGGTAGGCGCAGATGGCCGCGGCAGATATTGAGAGCGTGATGCGGACACCCGCCACCTCCACGTGATGAGGGGAATTCTCACCTCAAGTTAGGGTACACGGTATCAAAGTTAAGCACTAGCCTGTGTTCCCAGGTGAAACTCTTTGACAGGATGACCAGCCATAAATAAGAACCATGCCAGCGACGGGGGTCACTGGTAGAACGGCGTGTAACAACTCAAACCAGGCTGCCTCATTCCATACTTTCTATCGAATACATTCTGAGGATGAAAAAAAAAGATTAATAGTATGGCCCAAAATTCTTTCAATCACCCCCCCCCGAGTGCCCCGAGATAATCAACTTTGCAATACTGCATCACATCCGAAGCAACCAATGATTCTTTGAAGTTCCAAAAAGCGCCAAGCCTTGTCATTCCCCATACAAAAAAGTCAGAAATTGCCCCAAGACTGATGTACCAACCATAGCTCTCTTGATGGTTCCTTGCCCAGTTTAGATACAGAGTTCCGAAGAGCTGAAAAGTAGAGTCCAAGGAATTGTCTCGCATGTAGATGAAGAAGATTTGGTTTGGATAGCTTTACTAGGTCGTGGTTGGAACGTTGTGAATATAGCTGTTTTTCAGTGAAAAACTCTACACTACTGGTGATTCCTGTCGCCAGCCTCGTGCAAGTAATAGTAGTTGCTCATACAGTGGTTGCCAATTATGGACATTGGAAAGTCTTGGTGGGCTAATAGACAAGCCGTTCCCGGTCCGGCGGCTTAATGCGGTGGGGCTGCATTGCAGTAACATAGTCCTCTAGATGGTAAAGAAAGAAGGGTGTTGTGCTGTGGAACTTGTGATAGTGTAGTATACATAGGGATGGGCGGCGGGAGATTAGTTAGACTTTTCACGCATCGGGGAATAAGAGTTTCTAAAATTTATTGAACGCACATACTCATCATACAAAGGGGGTTTCTGCAACTTCATTATAAAACAGTAGGAGACTTGCAGTTAGTCTCTTCCACATGCCATTTGATATCATTTGATATTAAGAAAAATCTCACAAATCTACCACCCCATTACAAATAAATACGGTACAAGTACCATCCTGCCTTCATTACATATTATCGCAATAATTAACTATACCGCATCGTTCCCATAAACTAGCGCTTCAAACATACTCGTAGCAAAGCACACCGCCCTTAATATTCATAATGTCCCGGATTTTCTGGTTAGGGATAACCCCCTTCATATCTAGCACGTCTTCCGGTGTCGCAAGAACCCAACCGCCCTCGGGCTCGGATCCAGTGGTATACCCAGCGATATCAGAGAGCCTTTTCCCTAAATCCTTCTCCTGCCACTGCCACCACACGCGGTCCAGGAACGTGTGGTGAAGGTAGAATAATGGATCTCCAGGTGACGAAATCGGATTATCCTGCCCATCCATCACGAATTAGCACTCCCCCCCAACCCATCTCTCAATTGATAAAACTCACCATTTCCCCTCCAACACCGCCATGACCACCCTTGTGCGGGTTCGCCTCGATACACGGCCACGCCTCCCGGAAATTCGGCTTCTCCAGACAATAATTTATCTGGTCTTGAGAGGATAGTCTACTGACCTCATCGCTAATAGCGCGATTGATGCAGTGTGGTGTGTTCGAGTATCCCGGGCCATTATGCAGCGTGTAATCAGCGAACGGGCCGTCGCGGATGCACCTTTGCAAAGGGTTCGTACCGCCACCGAGAAAGACACCGTCACCACCGAAGCCAGTGTCATCCCTGCGAAAGACGGGAGAATGAGTAAATTGGCCGGCTTCGTGGGCTTCGTCCCAGTACCTAATACATCGTTAGAGATTGTAGGTAAAGGAAGGGTGGAGGAGAGAGTTACGGTTGACTTCCGGTATAATTGCACTGGGTGCGTAGTAGTGTCTCATGAGCGTGCATGTGCAATCTATGGAATGGTAGGAACCAGCCGTCGTTATGCACGTTCCCAGCTTGAGTCTGGTGTACAGCGATTAGGTCGTCGAAGAGGGTTCGCGTTTCTGGGAGACGAGTTTTGCCTTGTCTACCCATCAGGCAGAGTTCTGCTCTTATGTATTCTCTTTTCCGGTCGTCTGTGAGTGTGTGCCTGTATAATCGTTAGTGCAGCTCTCTTCCAGTGAGCAATTGAGGTGGGACTCACCAGGCTCTTCTCTGTAATGGATCAGAGCACGACTGCCGTTCTTGCAGTCCCTCACTTGAAGTGGGTGCTCCCGCCACGCTCGTGGCTACAATCACAGCTAGGAATCCCTGGATAAGTCGCGAGTACATATTTGACAATTCGATCGAACTCCAAGTTTAGATCTCTTTTTTCAGACTTCCAAATGTAGGAGAAGATGGTAAAAAGAAGAGAAAGACCAGAGCGGGCGGGCGGGAGTAGTGAAGCCGAGAAGGGCGGGAGGTCAGAGGTTTATACAAGTACGCCCCCAGGTCTCGTCCGCATTCAATATCCACTCCAAAGTCTAAAAAATAAAAATATAAACCATCCTCCTTATCACCCGCCCCCTGACAGACTGGCAGACAGGCAAGCACCTCCGAACCAAGACAGCGGCACAAGGGTGTAATGGAAGAAAGAGGAAACGCACCCCCCATACCACAGACTGTTGGGGTGATCGATGTGGTAAAGTCTAAAACCGTTCATAGACAATACTACCGCAGTACTATAGTAGCACTAGCATATAAGTTAGATCTTGTTGCATGGAACACTCTTTCGTCCCGCATAGCGGGAGTCTGCGGTCCGCAGCGACCAACCCTCTCCACCATATGAAATAATACCATATATAGAGGACAGCTGATGCACGCATTTGAATTATTTCACCACCTGAACCTTAGCTTGCGCTACCTCCTAATCTGGTGCAATTCAACCTCATCACGAGCGAGCGATCTTGTAACTTCACTTAGTAACTATTTTTCCGTACCAAGTTAGACCAAAGCACAAAAGTCGGCTACAGTCGCCCATCCGTCTGAACCCGGAATATGGCGAAGTAGGATAACTTATTTGGTGGCTCAGCCTGAGCCGTATTTCGGTTTTGGTTTAGGTGCCGAGCTCGGCGCGGTATGCTGGGAGTCTGGGGTCGTGCCGCTTCCGGCTTGCTGGGATCGCCAAGGTTTGTGGTACAAGTGTCATACAGTACAGTGCTGGAGGGGGAGGAAGGCCGAGGTGAGACTCTGTCGCTGGGAATGTTTGCGTGATGGCTACCACGATGAAGATTTTTTGCTATGGTACGATACATTGGTTTCCCGAGAACGGGTGAGTTGTCCTGCCTGCTCGAACTGCGCTGGGGAAAAGCACTCGCGCGTCTTTTCCAAGAAGGTCTCCGTAAGCCAAATATTTGGTGAGGACTCCAGCAAAATATCGCCCGCCGGAGGCCTCCTTGGCACGGACGTGCGAGTGCTGCGCTCGAGTACGATACGAGTATGATGTGTTGCCAGGAAATTAAAGCTTGTGTTGGGATCTGCCCCCTGCGATAAGTTGGCATTACGGCGCCGGGCTTTGATTGCCATTGCAGATCCTAGGGCTAGCTAAGAGTAGTGGGGAGACCCATCCAATCGTTGTTTCTCCCGACAACCAAGGTTCAGGTTTCCAGGAATCCCTCACACCTGGGTGTTTGGAATGTTATGTTCACGGGGCAAACGCCTGGTATGAGGCTTGTATTGTAACACCCAACTGAAAAAAGACCAGAGTGAGAGGAGGCCTGTATTGTACGAGTACTTCGAAGTTGCGGTAAGATATAAATACAAATAACGATCAATGGGGGTTCCTGTGGCTGCGGGACTCTCTTGTATTGAGTAGTATCATATTGGTATCATACTCTACCCGCTGAGCTCCGGAGGAGACTGCTTTTTTGAGCGGAGCTACTCGAGTATGATGGAGAGACATGTTGATCACTCGACCCACCCCCACTCCCACAGCCAGTGCACTGCCACTTCCACTCCCCGAAACTGGCGGAACTAGACTCTACAAGTACACCTGTGCCGGCTTTTCCCTTTACTTGTAATAGACTAACTATACCCTAGACCGGAAAAGTGAAATAGCACCGCTGTAACCTGGTATCGATAATTAAAGTACCTGCTACAAGTACTAGACCAAAAAACCGGGCCAATGGCGGTTTCACCCCAAAAATGGATCCATTCCTACCCGCCATTTCCCCCCGCCAACAAAATCTAGTGTTTTGGGACAGTGGGGACACGGCGAGAGCCGGCGGGTGACGAACGGTGGTATTTGGCAAAGTACAAAACTGAACTCGCCAAAGTAGGGTAACAAAAAAAAAAGCCCGCTACTGATCCCTGTCCGTCATTCTCAGGTTTTCCTCGTGCCCCGGTTGAAGACTCCGACAAGAACAGATCACATTACCAACCTCAGTGCTCAATACCGGTACTTCTAGCCTTACCAAAAAAAAACGGCTCTCATGATCTTCGCAGCCCTCTGAGATCTCTTACTCAGACATTAATGAGCCTGCTGTCTTAGATGTATAACAGCCAGAAGGTCTGAATCTTTGTCGCCGCGCTGGAAATCTCAAGGCTCTCAAGCTCACCTTCGAGATGCTGTTCACTTCTCATGTTCAGTAGACCTCTTGCCAACTCCCCATTAAGGCCTCAACATAGGCAGCCACAGTCCACCCTATAATATTTGTGAGAGTCCTCAGAGCGCATCAATGGTTAGCGAGAGTGGCCGACTCTTATACAACGTTAAGCTCATTGTTTATCATATCACTCGAAGACGATATTAGTAAGCAGTCGAGAAACTACCTTCCAGCGCGGTAACGGATGTATCCTACAGCACCCGGAGGGCAGCTCATCCTCTGGTTATAATCGACCCTAGATCTCAGAATCGGGGGTCGGGGGGGTACGCCGGCGAACAGCTATGCGGATTATCTGTTTTCCCGAATTCAAATCCCAACCCCCAACCCCCCCCCACTGCGGGACCGATTACTATTATACAATAGCAATCATGAAATATTCCACGCTCCAACAAGACTATTCAAACCCACATGCTGTGATTGGAGACCTTCCCGGGCCGGTATCGTGGAAACAGTAGACTGTAAGATGCAGTGGTAACTTGAAACTTATGCAGGTATCAAGAGCGGAGGAACAAACAAATCGACAGACAGCTGGTGCTCCTGTTGAAACTTGATGCGATTGTAGAAGGATATTTAACCGGTAGGTGATAGTTGGATTAAACCTTCACTCTGAATCTCCAGGATCCCACCACATAAGTCACCACTTTAGTTCTGGAAACTAAACACTGCTGGACTCAATCACAACTTCTCACGCGATAGTTTTCGAAGCACACCAAAGCCCTAACAATTCAATCCCACATCCTGTCCATACTATTATATCTCGACAGTTTTTTCAACCTTGACCCAAAAGCCCTCTTGAACGGTCACTCCCACCACCTTGCCATTGATAAATAGGCAAACGCACGTTCTCAACACTCACCCTCAAACCAACAAATATTCCTCTTACTAGCTTCCAAACCACCCCTTCAACCACCACCGCCGCCACCACTATCACAGAACAGCAACAGCAACAACAACTACAAAAACCAACCTTAAGAATGTCCACCTTCCAAACGATTAGCCCATCCAGTGGCAGCCAGTTCATCACCAACTCCTGCAAAGATTGCATATGCGTCGACTTCCAAGTCTCCTCTAACAAGTACCAGTGGCGTGACCAGTATATTCCTGATGACGAGCAGGTTTGCTGGGAGTGTGGGCATAAGGCTCTCAGCCATAGGTGGGGGCGAGGAGTGAGTTCTTCTAATCCCCTCCTTCTCTCCTTTCCTTTTGCCAACGGCGGCGGTGTGAGCTAACAAATTATATTTTTCTCTCTCTAGGAGATCGATTTCCCGACTGATACGATGTTTGTAGACCATGTGGCTGAGAGCGACCCTTATGAAGGGCCCATTAATTCTTCCCCACTTAGGGATTTAGAGTCTAGGAGAACAAAGAATGAGAAGGATGCCACCTCGCCGAGTATTAAGAGCGAGTGCGACGAGGATGTGCAAGGGAAGGGATCACCTTTCCGGGGTATCGGGACGTTTGTCCCCAGGATCGTTACACCCGAGCCTTCCACTATATCTTCCGGGTATAAGTCTGCCATTGCTAAGGCAGTAAGTGACGGGGCCGGTGTTGCTGATAGCACCATTCCAAGGCCTGCTGTCGCTGAGCGACGGAAGACAGTTAACTGGGCGGATACGATTGGAGAGAGTCCCCAGAGATCCCCCGCTGTTAAGGAGAATACCACACACAAGTCGGCCGACGGTAGGATTGAATCCACGAGGCCGGGCGAATCCTCCCCTACATCTGGCAATACACCTTCCCCTCCGCCGGAGGACCCAAACTGCATCCCTACTGAGCCTAAGGTCCCTACTGGAAAACTCACACTGACCGGAATTATGGAATATCTTGTTTTGAAGAACCAGTACGATACTTGGGAGAGGAGGAATTCTCATGCCATGATTCGCTCTGTTCTCTCTGAGATTCAGGGGGACTTAGCCTATGTCAAGGGTAAGCTTGGGAGCATTCCCGCTGATGATGACTTTGGATCTGCAGCTACTGGAACACCAAAGACTCCATACGATAGTAAGTTTCCTAGCTCAAATTCCATAAAGTGGCGGACACTAACTTCTCTTAGATGCTCGAAGCCAATTCTGGGACTATTCGGAGGCCCAAAGGATGGCCCGATCACCGGGTCCAAGTCCTATGTCTTCACCGTTCCCATCCCGCAATACCGAACCTCCCAGAGCAATCCCTAACCCTTTTATAACGGCTCCCCGCCCCTCCTCGGCCCCTAGTTTTAGACACCGGGGAGACAATTCCAGGCATGCAACCAGGCAGACAATTCGGATGGCTCCACCCAGCCCAAACCCCGGCCGGATCACTGCCGTGCCACCAATCAACTCTGTCGGAATAGCCATCTCCCAGGCAGTCGAGAAAGGCAAGATGGTGATCAGGGAGGAGATTAACGAAGATTACGATTCCTACGATTCCGAGGAAACAGATATTGATGACGAGCATTTTGAGGTTCTAGAAAGACATCAGAAAGCTGGCTCCAGGGCGGGAGATTCAGGTCCAAGGCCAGCCGGCACACCGGCCAGCCATAATAACTCTTTAAAATCTGAAGACTCTGAGGGGTGTAGGGGGTTCACTACGAGCGATGGATACGCACCCTTTTACGAAGATGAGGGCAGATCCCCTGGTGACCACACTGACCCCGACTCTGAGGTAAAAGCGCAGGAGAACAGATGCGACAACGATAAATCCGCTGACCACGAATCTTCGGACATCGACGCAGCTGAGTATGCCAACAGCCGTCGTCAACAAACACAGAGCGTGGGTGAGGAGGAAGATGATCAGAGTAGTCCCCTCTGCAGTCCGACTGAAGATGGTCCTTCTACTCCAATCATTCATATGCATAGTGGCATCCTCCCACCCCCGCTCTCGACAATTACCGAAGAGATTCCTGCTAAAGCGTTCACTGTCTACATGGACCCGATATCAGCGAAAAGCCCCTTGGAAATCCCTCCTTTGGCTCCTCCCACGGCACGCCAGGGCGCACCATCGGGGGGAAATTCTGACAAACCACTACCGATTCAGTTCTCCAAACCCGATGATTTGGAATCACTAGAGGCTTATTCAGATGTATATGATGAGGAGATGGATGAGCAGGAATCTACCACTTCCGAATATATGGACCAAACCCCACCCAGGAAGTATTCCGAGGTCAAACAATCCGCGCATTCCGCCACGGACTATGCGGCGGTGATCCTCAGAAGGTCCCCGAGAAAGATTCCAAAAGATACGCCGCATCCCCGTACACTCCTTGCCAAACGCGCCCGGGAAGTCGACGAGCTGGATATCGAGACTCCCAGGAAACGTGCAAAGGCAGAGGGAAAATCTCCTCCCAAGCCATCCACCACCAAGAAGACCAAAACCCCCAAGTTGGCCAAGGCGGTGGGAAAGAAGGCGAAAGCATTGCGCGCACCGAGCGGACGAGTTGGTGTCGGCAGTGACGGCGACGGCCATCACTACACCGAGCTCCCCGCCGAAATCGACGAACCCGAACCCCCGACCAGACGCGCCAAAATGACACCGAAGACCACATCCAAGGCACACAAGGCCCCGAAGGCCAAAAGCACAGCAAAGAAATCCGCAATACCAGCTAGGGCCAAGTCCGAGAAACGATCCGCGAGAAATCCAAACGAGCAAACCTGGGGGCCGAACGAATTAGAGATTGGCGAGCCTGTCGAGTTGAGTTATATGTAAGAGCGCAGGAGCGCTAGGAGGTGGATAGGGATTGGCTGGGAGGGATGAAGTTTTATTTGACGAGGTGCTGATAACTTATCTTGCGAATTTGATCCTATTAGTTTTCCAGTTATTTATTTATTTTTACTTCTTTTTTTCTTTTTCTCCTTTTGCGGGCTATAGATGTTAATTAGTGGTCATAATATTTAGCTTCATCTATTTATTTGTCCGCGATAGGAACAACAGTAATAGGTAAATCTAGTGCAGGCACTATTCGTATACACACAAAGAAGCGGGGCTTAGCCAAGATAAGCCTGGGAAGACCATACATATTATACACAATTGGAAACTCTACCACCTCCACAAATATTGCTCCTATTGAAAATCAGAGAACATGGAACTCAGCAGGAGTGCCTTCTGACCACTTTTGTGAAGCAATATCTTGCTAAATATGTGGCTGTGGTTGGAGATCTTCAGAAATTATTATCGCGTTTCTTTTTGGTTAATCCCAGGTACCCAGCAACATATACCCTCAGTCTTTAAGATTTCCATTATTTGCCTACATTCTCGGGCACAGGCGCTATAGTGCCCGTGCCGGGTTTACGTGGTAGTGATGGCACCCTGCTTAGAGCAGAATGGGAAGCATTCCCAAGTGACATCCTGTGTCCGCCTTGCACAAGCTGAATAAAATGGAGGACAACGCCATTCTTCACTGAAAGGTGTCTGAATCTCAAGATACCGCGTTGATGGCTCTGGCCGTCTCCGGAAATCGCCTGCGTAGGCTTTAAGGATCCCTCTTCGAGCGAGTCACCATAACACAAGCAACCCTGCTGGAATTAAGGTTTCCCTATAGTAGTGCCCCCTAACCGCCGTGTTTTGGCATGTGCAACCGGAGGATTTTCAAGTTGTGATTTTGCTCGAGATGACCAGCGGAGCGGGGATCATATCGATACTCCCGAAGCGCAGAGAGAGATGGGGTGGGGAAGCAGCAGTGTATGGAGTCGTTTTCACCCCGATGGCTAACTCCTGGTTGACATCAATGTGTGAAAGTTCCGTAACGTGTTTTGATGTGTCGCGAAGCATGCCTGTTGGCGTGGCGGGGCGATTAGACGGTTAATCGATCATTGCCAGTGATTTCCCCCCTGTCATATATGACCTGATCTCGGAACTAGTCCGATCTGCAAGGGTTAGCCAGCGAGCAATGGAGATTATATAGTGCTGGCGTGCGCTTTTTACATGGGCCTTTTTTTCGTCATTTTTTTCTTCCCCTCATCTCTGAACGGTGGCGATGGATTTGGGGGTTTCTCAATTCCCCACACAAAGTGCTAGGATAAAATTTATTGAATCAACCACACGAAACGCAAGCTCTCGGAGGCAAATTTTTAAGGCCATATAATAGTAGCGGCATACCCCAAGCATCTTGGTAAATTTAAACTTGATAAAACATCTGGCTGATATTCTCTTTTTTTGAATTGTTATTTTGGGCGTTCCAAAACGGTATCTTGTTGTTTACTCCTAATACGTCTGAGAAAGAATACCCTGTCTCCTATGACGCCCGTTCTGGGAGGTATCCATCACGAAGCAGGATGCTAAAACAGTATTGGTGGAGCATGGATTCGTTAGTGTTGTGCAGACAATGTTTTCTGGGTGGTGCTTACACGTTAATCTATGAATCGGAGCTAGCATCTAGGGGTGGTACAATATCCTCGAGCCTTAAGTGGAATTCAAAATCCTTTGCGAGAAGCTGGTATTGCGGCAATACCCCTGGGCCACAGGAGCCGCTACCGAGGCCGTGATGGTCACAATCGACTCTTAGGATTGTTTCAGCGGACTTCTTGAGCTCGTACGGATGTTTGGCTTGTTGTAGTGTTTCCGAGGTATAGTGAGAAACCGCAAAATCTCCTGGCCCATCCTTAAAGATGATTTTGACTCCGTAGTCCTCCGCGCACTTGACTTCCACCCATCTGGTCCCTGTTCTGTTGCCGCTTTCTTGTGGGAATTCGTAATCGGTGTGCAGCCGGTCCACGGGCTGCTCCCAGATACCTAGACTGCTCGCCTGCTTCTTGTCCTTGTAAGATTCCCCAGGACCTAGTCCATACCACCTGACATTATCAAACTCTGGCCGGAGTATAAAGGTTAATCCACAGCGGGCAAATGTTTTCGGATGGTTTCCTTCTAGTTTTCCGGTCACCCTCACGTCGACGGCCCCGTCACGGAAAGTGTATTCGATGATGGCGGACACACCCCAATCGTAGACAGGAGGAGCAACTCGTGTATGCACATTGCAGCAAAGGGCCGCCTCCGAGTCGATTAGCTTCCATTCCACCATTCGGACGGTAGCCGTCGTCATGTGTAGAAGGTATTCCCTCCAGTGATCATCATCACCATTGGAGCCTCGATCGTTATCGGTCGGGGGACGGTAGAAATCTAGTACTGGACCGGAATCGATGAGGGTGCCTGATGGTGCCGATGACCAATTGAGGCTGCCAGTCAATAGGTTGACCTCGTACTGAGATTTTCCTCCCGTAATAATAATGACACTTCGGCCGTGCTGACGGACTTTGACGATGCCTTGGGGACTTGCTCCTTCGAACTCTGCTGGATCTGCAGGCTGAAGGACGGTTTCGGCCCACGCGATTATATGTCCTGCCTTCGCCCAAGTCACATCATGTTTGAGATGAAATCTAAGGGCGATCACAACCTCCCCCTTGCCAAACTCATTACGGTGCAGGGGGAGCTTTATTTCGGCGGTGTCACCCGGTTTGACAACCGGCGAAGAAAGCCCCCCTTCGGAGATCAATCTTCCAGATTCTTTTGCCGCCCACACACATGCCAAGTGATCTGTCATCTGCCAGTCATAGCGGTTCGTGATCTTCACTCTCAATCCTTCGATGAACTCTACGGCGACTGGTTGGATGGCTCTTTTATACTCAAGCAGACCCGGGGCTGGTGTATGGTTAGAGTGCAAGAGGCCATCCATCACAAAATTCCCATCGTTTGGCACGTCGCCAAAGTCCCCGCCGTACGCATAATATGACTGCCCGTCCTCGTTCTCCACCAAAAGTCCGTGGTTCGCCCACTCCCACACGAATCCTCCCTGAAGCTGACGATGGGCAGTGAACATGTCCATATATTCCTGAAGACCCCCTGGACCATTCCCCATCGCGTGGGCGTACTCGCATAGGATCAGTGGCTTATCGCCTTCCCTCCTCACAAATCCCTCCAGCTTCTCCAATGTCGGATACTTCCAACCGAAAACATCCGCCGTCTTAGCCTCCGCATCCCCTTCGTAGTGTATCGGTCGCGATTTATCAAAATCCTTAATCCAATAGTACATCGCCGCATGGTTCTGCCCGTAAAACGATTCGCTTCCCAACGACCACATGAACACACAAGCCCTATTCTTGTCACGATGAACCATCTGTTTAGCTCGGTCAAGGTACGCATCTCTCCAATCCGGATTATCCGACGTCCATTTCCCTGCTTTACTGTAAGCGATTGCCTTTTTTTCCTCGGACGACATCTTTTCTGCCCCTTTCAACGCTAACATCTCGATAGAATCGAACCCATGACACTCCAAATCTGCTTCGTCCATAACATAGAGACCGTGGTAATCACATAGGTCGTAGATTCGAGTGTCGTTGGGCTGGTGAGACAGCCGGAGGGCATTGATGTTGTACTGCTTCATCATTATGATATCACACTCCATGAGATCGACTGCTACCGTTCTACCGCCCTTGGGATCATGCTCATGACGATTTACCCCTAAAAGGGTAATTGCTCTACCGTTGACTCGGAGGACCCCATCCTTAACCTCCACTTTCTTGAACCCAATGCGATGCGCTACGGTTTGATGACCATTGACTGATATTACCAAATGGTATAGGTACGGTGTCTCGGCTGTCCACTTTCGAACGTTCGGAACATTGATGCACATCCTCGATTTGGTTTCTGAAGAACTAACTGTGATCCCTTCAAGAGCCTCTCCAATCGTGGCCTTTCCCTCGCTATCCAATAAATGGAGCTTAAGCATTTTCCTAGCACCTATGTCACTACCAGATGTTGTTACTGTGGTGTCAAGGGTAGCGTTTTGGAAGCTCTCGTCCAACTCGGTTTTCGCGAAGAAATCATTTATCCGGCACGCCTTGTCGAACATCACTAGATAAACGTCTCTAAATATCCCGCTTAACCACCATTGATCCTGGTCTTCGATATAGCTATAACAGCGTCAGAATCAAGTTTTCTCCAAAAAGTGCTTTTTTGGGAGCTTGGGTGGTCGGCGGATAGCCCGCAGGATGCGAGCAGGAGTACGGTATCGGAAAAAAAATGCCTCGGCGGTTTTATTTTCGTCTGGTATTTGTTTTTCCACATGAAAAATGCCTGTAGTAGAGCTGGCAGTGTGGTAGCAGTTTTGCAAGGGAAAATGCCCAGACCCGCTATCAGAGGTGTGGCTCTCTCACCGAGCAGGGGGCACACCAGCGAGCGGGGGGAGGGGAGATATGGTAGATCTAGCATAGAAAGAGAGAAGGTGCAGGGATCAGGTAGAGGAAGTATGAGATCGCAGTCATGCGGCCGCTATTTTCTGCGAACGCGGGGGCTAGGAGAAAAGCACTTACGAGGCATCGCAGAACTGGTAGACTTTCACAGTAATGAAATTGCGTCCTGAAACCACGAATTCAGAGATATCGAATTCGCTCGGATTCCTGCTCCCCTGGCTATATCCTACTTGCTTCCCGTTGATCCAAGCGTGGAAGGAGCTATCTACACCCTCAAACCTGAGTCGGCACTGGAATCGGTCCTTTATCCCCTTGCTGAGGTGGAAATCTCTCTGATATATTCCTGTCTCGTTCTTGTCGAAAGGCACGTTGGGAGGATCAACGGGAAAAGGATATACAATGTTTGTGTATTGAGGGATGCCAAAACCTTGGAGCTGCCACATACTAGGCACTGTTATGTTGGACCACTCACGGGACCTGGTGTTGAGCGAGGTGGCACCTTTGGGAATGTCCGGAGCGCTGAAGGGATTCGGGGCGTGGTAGAATCGCCATATTCCGGACAAGGATTGAACGAATTCAGAACTTCTTAAGTCGTATGTTAAAGCTGACTTCTGGTCGTTGAAGGGGAAGAAGTGCGAGCGCGGAGGAAGCGTGTTGCGATGGATAACCCCGAGGTTGTTCCAGTCTGGCTGGATTGGCGGAAATATTGATGGGGTCATGACGGCCCAGCACTGGTGGAAAAGTGAACTAATTCCAGGCACTTGAAGTGTATATGCCGCACAGCTTTTATATGTTTTCTCTCAATAAACAAGTTGACGTTATTTTGTCAAAAAAAATAAGTAAAGGCGGTGTACATAACTTGTGTGCCGCCAGGTCCTGCAAGAGCCTAGTCTAATTCCATTACCGTCTCCGCTGATCACAGATTCGCAGGACCCCAGAAAGAATTCCTGCCGAGAACGGAAATTCAAAACCGCAGGTAGGGCAACCGGCCCCTCCAAAAAAGAGAAAGCAGCTAGAAAAGACACCGTTACAGGTAGAACCCTTTGGAACGGTACAGTTTGCAAGATCGATAAGACTCCCCAATCACTATATGCAGCCCTTTGCAGTCTCCCGTCACTAGCGCATCACATTGAATCCAGACCAGATCTGCCAACGATCCGTGCTTTAAAATGCGATGCAAAAGAAACCTCAGGCAAGGCCAGTCCCGCTCAATAAGGTGTTCTACCCCGCTTTTTATAGTCGCCGTTAGACTTATAACATAAAAAGTTTGTGGGAGAAGGAATACGATAGCTATCGTGTGAGAGGTCGTTATGTTGCTGCGAGCCCGTTGTCACGATCCGAGCTTCAGTAGTCGATTCTGTTTACTAGGGGGATTTAGCTGGTTCGGCAAAGGAGGCGCTAGGGTAAGAGAAGTGGAATGGTCGCCGAGCAGGACTTCCGGTGGACAAAGGGGATTTAGCTGGTTAGGCAAGAGGGACATTAGGATAACAGGAGTGG